>Ga0065704_10000295_pt1 | contig 68917 bp, 69 predicted proteins | sample SwiRhicommuniRL2_FD_59091 | JGI IMG/M metagenome (GOLD analysis project Ga0065704, IMG submission 59091) | Switchgrass rhizosphere bacterial communities from Rose Lake, Michigan, USA - RL2 v2 (version 2) | ecosystem: Host-associated > Plants > Roots > Rhizosphere > Soil | place: East Lansing, MI | reverse complement strand
ACGGCCCGTACTGAACCCGGGTAGGCTGCTTGAGCCAGTGAGCGATTGCTGGCCTAGATGAATGACTGTCCACGACAGAACCCGGCTTATCGGTCAGCTTCAACTTCTTACAAAACCCCGCTACGGCGGGGTTTTTGCTATCTGCACTAAATGAGATGAATGACTGTCCACTCCGCTTTCTATGAAAGAACGCGGCTTATCGGTCAGCTTCAACTTCTTCTAAAACAATACGTTGGTGTGTCTCAGGCCTTCATAGGTGAAAATGTGACACAGACTGTGATACAAACGAGGCACACCAACGGCTGTTCCATCCCGAATATTCTAAAGCGCGGCAACCGCTACTGCCTTCATTTCCGACTACCTTCAGGCGGTTTTTTTCGCGTGTCTCTGGGCTGCGATTCAGCCAGCAGAGCAAGGTTTATATCTTCCCGTCTCACTATGTTCATTTCTCTTGTAAAATCGTCCAAGATGGAGCCAGCCCTACTATTGGACATAGTGCATAAAATGAAGAAATTAGAACAAAAAGACATTGATGATTATTTGCTCAGTATTCAGGCCGCTTTTTATTCCGCAGCAAAAAAAATTCCAACAAATGTACGTAAGAGACTGCGTAGCTCGACTTCATTAACTTATGAAAAAAGTAACGTCACCCTCTTAGGGGAGGTGCTTGGTGATACTTTCACAACGGATGGTCCAGCTTTGTCGGAAGACTCTGTTATTGAACATCTTAGCAGGCAGTATGACATTACAGGCATGGCGGAGGAGATCGATTATATAGCCTCGGAATATGACCTCATGTGGAAACATTATTGTGATGCACATGTAGCCTTTCTTGATTCCCGACATTCTGAATATCGGCAGATCCTTAGCTCTTTGCGACCAGAGAATGACTACGCTCCCGCTGTGGTCGATAAACCTGAAAAAACATTGGCCTCCGAACTGACAGTATCTCAGGCATGGAAGGGATTTCTTGAGTTCAAGTCAGACTGGAAACCTAAGATTCGGCAAGGCAATGAAAAATATTTCGAAGTAATTGAGGCTGTTCTGGGGGCTGAAACACTAGTTACGAGCATTACCCGTCGTGATATTAAAAATTTGCTTGAAGTGGTCGAAGGCCTTCCACGACAAAACAAGAAACCATACAACAGGATGGGTGCCCAGCAGTGTTTGGACTTGGATGAAGTACCAGAAGATGATTTGGTATCCTCAAAAACCGTCAAAGATTACCTGAAACTCTGTCAAGGATTGTTCTCTACGTACCTGACTGGTGAACTTGATGTTCTTGAATCATCGCCGACAAATAATGTTAAGTATGAATCAAAGAGTAAAGGTTACGGCGTATACAGCCAAACTGAAATGCGAAAATTGGTTACACATTTCGAAACGTTGGACGGCTGGAAGAAATGGGGGTTCCTGCTTCTGGCATATACTGGCGCTCGTAGAAGTGAAATCGCTAACCTGAAGATATCGGATGTTCGCTTAGACGATGATAGCCAGCGATACTACATTATGATTGAGGACAGCAAAACGGAAGCTGGTATTCGGCAGGTTCCTATTTCGCTTCGCCTAATCGATATGGGATTTTTGAATTACCTAGAGGGCAAACATCGTAGCGACAAGCTATTCCCTGAAATTTCGTATAGCAATCAGGTAACACGGATCTTCCACGCGATAAGAGACAACCTGGAAATTGATTATCTTAATGATTTCAAAGAAAGGCGCATTGTACATAGCTTTCGGCATACCTTTATTACTGAAGCCTTATCAAAAAATAATGCCCTTACTCTTGTTCAGCAAACTGTTGGGCATGAACATTCAGGTCATAAGGAAACACAGACTTATACGGGCAGAATGAGGATTTCCGACTTGATTTCGGTGATAGATAGTATTAACTGGATTTAATGAGAATGCTTCCCATTTGCGGTGTTTTGTGGTAAAATATACTTCTAATGCAACAGAGCTGAAGAGAGACAATATTGTACCTTGAATTCAATTTGCCTGCGTTTAACCCCCCGTCCCTTGATGAACGTAAACGCATGGCAACGATCCTGAAGTCAGCCAGATTAACGCTGACAACTTCCCGCATTAATGTTTTATACCATCTAACCAGAACTGTTATTCCAAGTACGGCCTTCGAACTTTCAAAACTCCTGAACGTCCCACTTTCAACTACACACCGCAATTTGTCTGTACTGTCTAAGGCTGGTTTGGCTGACTACATCATTGACCGCTCAGGCGTATCTCGCTGGTTCTTGGTCTCAGCTAACCACCCTAATTTTTGCCCCTGCTGCAATCAGGAATATACTAGCGCCAGCCAGGCCCTTGCGAAACATAAAATCCAGTGGTAATCTGGTAGAGCTTTCTGTTGCAAAGCAGAAACTTTTCTGAGTAAAAAATTTTATGATGCCTGTATTCCAACACCAGAAATGGTGCGGGACTGCTGGGCTTTTTGCGTTTCTTTTTCCTACTGGTTTTTATTAATACCTATATAAGGATCTACATCAATCTGACACTCTAGAAGGAGGCGTATGCGGCAATCTGTTTTATCTTTACCCCAGTCCATCAATTTACTGACATCTCACCGTGATAACGGTCATTACACTCTGGTCCATTCCTCAACCTATCTTCACGATGGTCTGACCTATGAGCTAAACCATGACCCGTTAAGCAAGCTAAGCCACCCAATACGAAAAGAAATTATCGATCGATTCATCGATCAGCTACAAGCTATGCTCACGTATTATGACGAGCTGTACGGATTCCGCTTTGATTTATCTGTACCTGAAGGAATGCCCGTTGCTGAAAGCAACAGATTGATTAGCGATCTGTTTACCCGTCTGCGTGGTGAATTCACAGCAAAGGCTTGGAATAACCAACCAATTAAAAAATTCGGATATGGTTGGGTTAGGGAAAAAGAAAAGTCTAAACAAGTGCATTACCACTGCTGGATTGCCCTGCCATACTTTCAAGTCAGAACTGCGGGATTTGGCGATAAGGGAATGATTGGGCGTATCAGTCGAATCTGGTCAGAACTCACGAGTGGCGTTTCCCGTGTTCATCTTCCTGATGGTCGATACAGAATCAAAAGAGGTGACCATGACTCGTTGGTGCATATGGTAGAAAGAATCTCATATCTTGCCAAGAATCGCGGGAAGTATTCTAATGGTAAAGGGCAGCAAACATTCTCAGCTTCGAGGGTAAAGTTCAAGACGGCTAGAATACTTCATTAAAATCCTTTACAGGAAGCCCGACATTCAATTTTGCATCTTATGCAGTACCAACGCATTACTTACCATCCTAAAGCCCCTTAGGGGATGATACCGTGCGTTTAGCAGGGGTCTCTATCCATTATCTCAGTTTAGATTTAAATTGTTGAGCGTTATTCTCAATTTTGCTTAATAAACAACCACAGGGCTACCGCTTTCATCGGCGTAGCCCTTTTTGTTTTTCTCGAATCTAATCATCAAGAAACAGGAGATATTATACAAATGTATAGTTAACTGTAGGTTATCAGATCCTACGTTCTGGGCATTCACGAAGATGGTTAAGCTAGAAATGAAGTTTTTGCATTAAAATTTTCAATTTCTTTATATAGATCACAAATCAAAAGGGCGTTTTTAAGTTAATAATGCAATGACATTTAATTGGTGCGCACATCTGTTTCTAACGTTGCTAGAATGTCGCATAGGTTACAAAATTATACCAATAGAGTATTTTACAGGGATTCGCGATGAGTTTAGAAGAAAAGTTATCCAGATGGACAGGACCTTCAAGCGATACTGAACAAGAAAAACAAGATAGAACTGAAAGGATGATACGCCAATCAATTGATTCACATGAACCCTTTAATAACTGTTCTTTGAAAGTTTATGCGAAAGGTTCTTATGCCAACAACACGAATGTCCGTTCAGATAGTGATGTAGATATAGCAGTTGAATGCACGGATGCTTTATATTGGGATGAGTCAGAAAAAGGGATTTATACTCCGGGGAAATCATATGAGGGAATTTGGACTCCAGCAAAGCTAAGAGCAGAACTCCTTTCTGCACTAAAGAAAACATTTCCTGGTCAGGTTGATCCCTCGGGCTCCACTGCGATACAGATAAATTCTAATTCTGCACGTGTAAATGCAGATGTTGTCCCATGCTTCAGTTTTTGTTATTACATGAGTGGTGAGAATAGAAATGGGACTAAAATATTTAAGACTGATGGAAGTAGTCTTGTAAATTATCCCACCCAGCAATTAAATAATGGGATTGCTAAAAATAATCGAACTGGGTATGCCTTTAAAAAAGGAGTTCGCCTCTTGAAGCGTACTGAAAATGCTATGGCTGAAAAAGGTGTCTTTCGTGAGTTGCCATCCTTTTTTATGGAGTGTTTAGCCTATAATTGCCCTGATAGAGTTTTTACCACCTCGACTTGGGAAGAATGTCTAAAGGAAATGCTTATTTACATTTATTCTAACCTCCAGGGTGATGAGCCTGAATCTGAAACAGAAAGATGGGTGGAGGTTAATGAGTGTTTTTACCTTTTCCATTCAGAACAAAAATGGACTCGTGAAGATGGACGTGAGTTCGCTAAAGCTGCTTGGAACTACTTTGGGTTCAGTTAATGCGTAATGTAACAATAAAAAACTCTTTATATACATTAGTAGTGATATCTGCCATCGCTTGGCTTTCACTTGCCTATATAAATAAGTTAGACTTATCGAAAATTAAAGATTTTTTGGGGCTTATACCAAAGGTTGTTAGCTTCGATCTTTTTTTGATTGCTGTGTTTGCTAAATGGGGCTGGAAGTTTAAATTTTTTAGAGGTTGGCTAGTCCCATTTCCTGATTTGAACGGGAATTGGATAGGCTATATATATTCAGATTGGAAAAATCCAACGACAGGTGAAAAGCCACCACCAATTCCAGTTATGCTTACCATTAATCAATCATTTTTCCAATTAAGCTGTGTGATGCGTACAAGTGAGATGGAAAGCTTCTCATATTCAGAAGGGTTTAACATTGACCCTGACCGCCAGGTTAAAAACATTGCTTATTCCTATGGAAGTAAACCAAGGTTAAGTTTATCTGATCGTAGCACTCCTCATGATGGAACAGTAGTGTTTAAGATTATTGAAACGCCTGAACGTAAATTGGTAGGAAGGTATTGGACAGAAAGATTAACAAAAGGAGAGATTGTTCTTAAATACCACTCAAAAGAACTCCTTGAAGAGCTTCCTGATGACTTTGAACTACATCCTGTAACTGAAAGCGAAAATAGACGCTGATAATGAGCACTAGCGGCATGTGTATCAGCATAGGGTTTGATAATTGGAAATTACTATGAAACATCTAATTCATACATTTTTGAATTTTGGAAAATCTGGAAGCCTTATTAAATATGAAATTTTTACGACATACAGAAAGCTTGGTCTGCATGAGAAGATACCAGAAGGAACATATAGAATCGTTGAGTCTGAATTGTCTGTTGGTGAGTCATTCTTCAAAATAACCAACTCTGAAATCGACATTCGACCTCTATATGAAGCGAATAAACCACAGCCCAACACATGGTATTCAGACGGTCCTGACCGTGTTAGCTTGGAAATGATTATTGATTACTTGACAGGAAAGTAAGCTCTGTATATCTCCTAGGGGGAGCCCCTCTGTTGTACTTTGTATATTAGAAATGACTTTGTCATTTAAAAGACATAATGATTATGCACTGTTAGTGTTATATTAAATTAACAATGATCTATAGGGGAACCAGAAAAAATACCCAGATACGGCTCAGTTATTCCAGTTTCTTTTTATGGTCGGTAGGCTCAAACCTAATTCATGTGCAGCTTTGGATTGGCTCAATCCTTTGCACTTAGCTTCCTGTACGCGCTTACGCGTCTCTGTAGCAACAGGGCGGCCTAACTTCTTGCCTTCCTTTTTCGCACGCTCCAGACCCTCTTTAGTGCGCTCTGCGATACGGGATTTTTCAAACTCAGCAAACGCCGAGAACATCTGAAGCATTAACTTTCCTTCGGCACTGGCAAGGTTATGTGTTGGCAGGTCCAACGATATGACATCAATTTTCTTTTTCATCAGCATCGCGATAGTTTGCTGTACGTCGATGTTGTCACGACCCAAACGATCCAGTTTGAGCACAATCAGCCGATCACCAGACTCCAGCTTATGATTCACCATATCCGCAAAAGCCTTACGTTTAATCGCCTGTACACCACCTGAAACAACCTCCGAGACAACACGACTATCAAGAATTTCATAGCCAGCCTGACGAATTGCCATGATTTGGTTTTCTGTGGTCTGCTCGCTGGTGGAAACTCGGCAATATGCAAAAGTACGGCTCATATCATTCCTCTCAAATGGTATCAATAAACGGTATCATAATTGATCGTTGGTATCTTTTTGTCAATAGGGTGATTTGTTGATACCAATTTTAAAGGTGATGGCTTGGTATCGTAAAACGTTCAATTGTTGATACCTATCTGTAGACTATTGCAGCGACGCTCGCAAAGGCATTTCGAAAAGATCGGCGATGAATTTCCTACGGGTGAATACCCGTCAAGCGTCATAGTCCAAGGGATGGCCGCACAATCACGAACCTTATTCTTCTCGTGCTACTAGTCTAGGGCATTGGCTAATTGATGATGGTTTATTGCAAAGTCATAAACATTTATAAGGAGGTGCTATCGTCCTTCTGATAGCGACGGCCAATATGTTTCTTTAAGGGCCGAATGACAGCGTCGTTGTTACCAATAAGATGTACCATTGCTTGGGCTGCAACTTTGGAATTAAACTCGTTCACAACCGCTTCATGGACACTATGCTTCCCAGGAGTAAAGCGTTCTGAATCGCAGATGATATAGGCAATACGCGGTGAAATTGGGTAATAGAAATCGGCATGCTCTGGTACTGACAACTCCGTCTCTGAGACACACGGATGTACATTAACGACTGGATGATCGGAGGTGATAAAAGGGATATCGGTATCATTTACTAGCAATGCATGTCTTGAGTCATGGCGACTTGAAAATAGGCTGAATCCAATATTCATCCCGAACATGTAACTTAAGAACCACCATGAATGTGCTACCGCGTCAGCGACTTCAACTTCTAAATCACTACGACGATGTAACCGCCTCAATACCTCATCCCGGTAAGCCTTTGTTCGGACGATTTGTTGGCCCAAGAAAATCATAAACTCAAGCATGTGCTGCTTATCTTCCAGAATTTCAAGCTGCTCGTCAGCAAGTGCTGTGAGCACCTCTAACGCAGCATCTTCGTGAGATGAATGGAGATTCTCCATCAAGTTACATTGTGATGCGTTTAAAAGTGCCTCGGCTTCTTGATCTTGAATGCCAGACGCGCGATAGATGGTTTCTAAATGCTGCATCAGGAGGAAATCATTTAGGTATGACATGTGCTGTTTTTGAAGATGGTCAGGGCTTTGTTTTGAAAATCCTTTTATTACAGATACATGCTTTTTATTCAGTGCAGTTGTTCTATAAAAGTAATCGTCAACAGCTATCCCACGTACGCTATCATGGGCGATTTTACCGAGCTTGGTAGTGTAAAAAACATTGCTTGTCCCATTTCCCCAACGGGCGAGATAATTTGCCCATACGTAGTGATGCCGCTTCTTAACTTGGAGTTCTTTACGTAGCATGCTCATCTTCATATCTGAGGGGGGCTTAGAAACCCATTTTAACACGCCTCAGAAATAACCAAATGCCTCTTCTAAGGTCTCTCAGCCTTAACTGAAATACGCATCATTATCTCAACCACCATCAGGTGTTTTTTCATCTCAAAGCCGTATGATTAGCGGCCAGTTTGCCAGCAATTGTTGATACCACTCAGATGATGACCATCAGCAGTCGCCTACGGATATTTGGTAAAGATTCAGAGCGACTATTACAAATGGGGAAATCCTGCCTGACAGATCAGACATTGTTCCGCTGATATTTCTCTTCTGTGGATAATTTCGGGAGGGGGGAATTTTAGACTCTTCGCAGGGAGAGGTTGGGGTAGCAGGAAAGCCACCCCAATGAATAGCTTACCGGAGATCTTTCTTTGAAAATTTGTACGTTACGTCATCAGAATCTGCATGCAACTCGGTAATAGTGAGCGTTGAATCCTTGATTGTGAACACCACGTTAAATTCAACATTTCCTGTACCATTCCAGCGATTGCTACTTTTACCTGATTCTCTCCAGATCACATTGTCATCAGAGAGTTTGCAGTCGAATGAGAAATTTTGACCATCCGACGGACGACGATACAAAATTGTAAAGACCCCTTTGGTCCCCGCTTTAGCTGTTTTAATGCTGCCAATATCGTGTCCAAACATCCCCGCTATCGTGGCTTTGCACACCTGAGCCACTGTAAAGGGCGCGGTGCTAGCTGGCGACAGATTGACTGGGGGGGACTTTTTAACCTTAACAACGTCCGGCGAAACAAATGGCTGACTTGTTGGTGCATTACTGCTGGCAACATCATTTGAATGATATGAGTTACCTTTGCTACTCCCCTCACCGCTACACCCTTTATAGATGGCGATAACAACAATACCAATGAAAATAAACCCGCGAACCGGAGATTGATATGGTTTTTTTACTCCACAACCGGGGCAAACTTTCGCCTCTGAGGAAACCCTCTGTCCGCACTCCCTGCAAGATTTCATCGCCATTATGTCTATTCCTTAATCATCAACTTCGACAATGTACCGCCCGCCTTTGTCCTTAATTGTGTACTGATATACGTCATCGCAGAACACAGAGACTGAGCCACCAAAAGCCGCAGGGAAGACACCATTCACTCTGTCACATTGATAACCAGCATCACGAACAACAGCCTGACTTTCTGATTTCAGTTCAGGTGAGCCATCATCCGCCAGCACACCATTGCATATACCAATCCCCAGAAACACCGCAAAAATCTTTTTCAAAACAGCCTCCTTAGCTGAAAAGTAGTAGTACACCATCGGCAAAACACGGGTATGGGTTAATCATTATAATCGATCAATTTTATGTAATCGATCGGTAAAATTGATCATCTTGGTTACTATAATCATCTGAACGAGAGAAGGCTACTAAGTAGTCATGATTGGTGAGCAATAACATTGAGAGGTTAGGGATGAAAGGTAATTTATTGATATTTTGCAGTTTGTTGTTGCCGTTCAGTGCCAATGCTGGGCGTATAACTATGAGCAACCCCGAGCAGACAATCACGGCGAACGGGCACACCTTGTGTGTATATTCCAACAGCATTTACACTTTCACCTACGTCACCAAATCAAAGTACTGCCCCTATAGCAGGACCTTCGATACGGCTGACGGCGGGTAGGGTCTCAGGGTTTTGTTGCGATACAAAATGGGATACAGTCTGCAACACAAGACAACTCCAGCGCCGCAGATGCCTGACGTATGGTTGAACGAAGCCGCCTTATCGGTCAGCTTCAACTTCTTACAAAACCCCGCTTCGGCGGGGTTTTTGCTATCTGCGCTAAACGAGATGAATGACTGTCCACTCCGCTTTCTATGAAAGAACGCGGCTTATCGGCCAGCTTCAACTTCTTACAAAACCCCGCTTCGGCGGGCTTTTTTTTATCGGCCTTAGAAATTGCAAGCAAGTGCCACCCGATGCATCGCTCAAACGACATCAATTATCATATTTGCGACATTAAGCACATTTCACTGCTTTCACCCCTTCAGCCTCTTTTTCACATCTGCTGGCGATCGTAATCACAAAATTTCGCGCTAAATAATCCTGATTCTGCAGTATTGTTAATTTGTTATGAATGTTGCTTTTATGATCGTGAATGTTTTCTTATTTGATATATGTATATTGAATTCAAAAACATTTAGCTCATGAATGTGTGATGCATTCCACTGTTTCCCGAAAGTCAGCAAAATCACCCCAGACAAATTTGATAAATTGAAAGAATGTTTTAAACGAATTACGGTTATTTATTAATCTTTAATTGCCTGAAAGATAGTCTTTATCGATTTTTTTAACGCCGAAAAATTTACCTGTGTTATCGCCATAAAATAAATTTATTACTGCTCTTTTTGTTGATCAATATCAGCGTTATGGCGTATTTATTTTAATGTAACTTATTGATAGTAAGGTGTTTTAAAGGGTTGTCGTTATGCTGATTAAGGGTGTGAAAAAGCAAATTGTGAGTAACAGCACATACCCCCGTCAGCCATATTGAGTAGAATCCACCCCGTCATAGGGAAATAAGCGCAGAATATTATGAACACTATTATTCTACCGAAAACACAGCACCTCGTGGTATTTCAGGAAGTCATTAAAAGTGGCTCCATTGGTTCTGCTGCAAGACAACTGGGCCTGACGCAACCTGCCGTCAGCAAAATTATCAGCGATATCGAATCTTACTTCGGCGTTGAAGTCATGGTGCGCAAAAACACCGGCGTTAAACTAACTGCGGCAGGCCAGGTATTACTCTCGTACTCTGAGTCGATCACCCGTGAGATGAAAAACATGGTGAGCGAGATTAACAGCCTCAGTTTCAGTACCGTCATGGATGTCTCATTTGGTTACCCGTCGCTCATTGGCTTCACCTTCCTGTCCGAAATGATCAAAAAATTCAAGGAAGTGTTCCCGAAAGCGCGTGTCTCGATGTACGAAGCTCAGCTGTCCTCTTTCCTGCCGGCCATTCGCGACGGTCGGCTGGATTTTGCCATCGGCACCTTAAGTGATGAAATGCTGCTGCAGGATCTTCATGTCGAGCCGCTGTTTGAGTCTGAGTTTGTCCTGGTGGCCAACAAATCACGAACGTGCACCGGCTCGACTACACTGGCATCACTCACGGATGAACAGTGGGTGATGCCGCAAACCGATATGGGCTACTACAAAGAACTTCTGACCACCCTGCAAGACAATCACATCAGCATTGAAAACATCGTCCAGACCGATTCCGTCGTGACCATTTATAACCTTGTCCTGAATGCCGATTACCTGACGGTTATTCCCCGCGACATGATTGCGCCATTCGGTTCCGACCAGTTTATTGTACTGCCGGTGGAAGATGAATTACCCATAGCGCGTTATGCCGCGGTGTGGTCAAAAAATTACAGAATTAAGAAATCGGCGTCAGTATTAGTCGAACTGGCAAAACAATACGCGTCACTGACCAGTGAAAGACGACGATGATTAAATAACCCTCTGATAACGCGTTAACCTTTTTAAAAACACCCAGAGCTTATTTTATCCGTGCTCTGATACCCTGACTTTGCCTGAAGAAAATGAATTATTATAACGAGGATATTATGCATATTACCTACGATCTCCCGGTGACCATTGAAGATATTCAGGACGCCAGAAAACGACTGGCAGGCAAAATATATAAAACCGGCATGCCGCGCTCAAATTATCTCAGCGAACGCTGTAAAGGTGAGATATTCCTGAAGTTTGAAAATATGCAGCGTACTGGCTCCTTCAAGATCCGCGGTGCGTTTAATAAATTAAGTTCGCTGACCGAAGCTGAAAAACGTAAAGGTGTCGTTGCCTGTTCTGCAGGCAACCACGCGCAGGGCGTGTCGCTCTCCTGTGCAATGCTCGGTATCGACGGCAAAGTGGTCATGCCGATGGGCGCGCCGAAATCTAAAGTCGCCGCCACCCGTGACTACTCGGCTGAAGTGGTGCTGCACGGCGAAAACTTCAACGACACCATCGCCAAAGTCAGCGAAATCGTGGAGTTGGAAGGGCGCATTTTTATCCCGCCGTATGACGATCCGAAAGTGATTGCCGGCCAGGGCACCATTGGCCTGGAAATTCTCGAAGATTTGTATGATGTGGATAACGTGATTGTACCCATCGGCGGTGGCGGTTTAATTGCCGGGATTGCAACGGCCATTAAATCCATTAACCCGACCATTAATATTATCGGCGTGCAGTCTGAAAACGTACATGGAATGGCCGCATCGTATCAGGCAGGAGAAATCATTAACCACCGCGTTACCGGTACATTAGCCGACGGATGTGATGTGTCTCGCCCGGGTAAATTAACCTTCGAGATTGTTCGTGAATTAGTCGATGACATTGTGCTGGTCAGCGAAGACGATATTCGTAACAGCATGATTGCCCTCATTCAGCGAAATAAAGTGGTTACAGAAGGTGCTGGCGCACTGGCCTGTGCGGCGTTATTAAGCGGCAAGCTTGATCACTATATTCAGGGTCGTAAAACCGTCTGCATTATTTCCGGCGGCAATATCGATCTCTCCCGCGTATCCCAAATTACCGGCTTCGTTGACGCATAAAGGATGACCTATGAGCAACACAGAAAGCATTATCGTTGGCCAGACAAAAACGTCCTCCTGGCGTAAGTCTGATACCACCTGGACGCTTGGCCTGTTTGGAACCGCCATTGGCGCAGGTGTGCTGTTCTTCCCGATTCGCGCAGGCTTCGGCGGCTTGATTCCTATCCTGCTGATGCTGGTTCTCGCTTTCCCGATTGCGTTTTATTGCCACCGGGCGCTGGCGCGCCTGTGTCTGTCCGGCAGTAACGTATCTGGCAACATCACCGAAACGGTGGAAGAGCATTTTGGTAAGACCGGTGGGGTGGTGATCACGTTCCTCTACTTCTTCGCCATTTGCCCGCTGCTGTGGATTTACGGCGTCACCATTACGAACACCTTTATGACCTTCTGGGAAAACCAGCTCCAGCTGCCCGCGCTTAACCGCGGCGTGGTGGCGCTGTTCCTGCTGCTGCTGATGGCCTTTGTTATCTGGTTTGGTAAAGACCTGATGGTGAAGGTGATGAGCTTCCTGGTGTTCCCGTTTATCGCCAGCCTGGTGCTGATTTCCCTGTCGTTGATCCCTTACTGGAACTCGTCGGTGATTGACCAGGTCAATCTGAGCGATATCGCGTTTACCGGGCATGACGGCATTCTGGTGACGGTCTGGCTGGGGATCTCCATCATGGTCTTCTCCTTCAACTTCTCGCCCATCGTCTCCTCGTTTGTGGTCTCGAAACGTGAAGAGTACGAACCCGAGTTCGGTAAAGCGTTTACCGAGCAGAAATGTTCCAAAATCATCGGTCGCGCCAGCTTGCTGATGGTCGCGGTGGTGATGTTCTTCGCCTTTAGCTGCCTGTTCACGCTCTCGCCGCAGAACATGGCCGATGCCAAAGCGCAGAATATTCCCGTGCTCTCTTACCTGGCGAACCACTTTGCGACCATGTCAGGCACTAAATCAACGTTTGCCACGGTGCTGGAATACGGTGCCTCCATCATTGCGCTGGTCGCTATCTTCAAATCTTTCTTCGGCCACTATCTGGGCACGCTGGAAGGGCTGAACGGCCTGATCCTGAAGTTCGGTTATAAGGGCGATAAGAAGAAAGTCTCCGTAGGCAAACTGAACACCATCAGCATGGTATTCATCATGGGGTCGACCTGGGTCGTTGCCTATGCTAACCCGAACATTCTCGACCTTATCGAAGCCATGGGGGCGCCAATCATCGCCTCTCTGCTGTGCCTGTTGCCGATGTATGCCATTCGTAAAGCGCCGGCAATGGCGAAATATAAGGGCAGACCCGAGAACATCTTCGTCACGGTTGTGGGCCTGCTGACCATCCTGAACATCGTCTACAAACTGTTCTAAACCCTGGCTCAGGAAGAGCGGAGTAACACCATGATTGAGTTTCCGGTTGTATTGGTTATTAACTGCGGATCGTCCTCTGTTAAGTTTTCAGTACTCGATGCCAGTAGCTGTGATGCCCTGATGACGGGCATTGCAGACGGGATTAACACTGAAAAAGCCTTTATTTCCGTGAACGGGGGTGAGCCAGCCAGACTGGCTCACCATGACTACGAAGGGGCGCTGGCAGCCATCGCCCTGGAGCTGGAGAAGCGTGACCTGATGAGCAGCGTGGCCCTGATTGGCCATCGTATTGCGCACGGCGGCGACCTCTTCAGCGAGTCGACCCTTATCACGGAACAGGTTATTGAGCAGATCCGCCAGGTTTCCTCGCTGGCGCCGCTGCATAACTACGCCAACTTAAGCGGCGTCGAGGCAGCCGAACGCCTGTTTCCGGGCATACAGCAGGTGGCGGTGTTTGACACCAGCTTCCACCAGACGCTGGCCCCGCAGGCCTATCTGTACGGGCTGCCGTATCGCTATTTTGAAGAGCTTGGCGTGCGGCGCTATGGCTTCCACGGGACGTCCCACCGCTACGTTGCCGGGCAGGCGCATGCCTTGCTCGGGATTTCGCCTGAGGACAGCGGGCTGGTGATTGCCCATCTCGGCAACGGGGCATCCATCTGCGCGGTACGCAATGGTGAGAGCGTGGATACCTCCATGGGCATGACGCCGCTGGAAGGGCTGATCATGGGGACCCGCTGTGGCGACGTTGATTTCGGCGCGATGGCCTGGATAGCCCAACAGACCGGACAGTCATTTGAGGATCTGGAACGCGTCGTCAATAAAGAGTCCGGCCTGCTGGGGATCTCGGGAATATCCTCCGATCTGCGAGCCCTCGAAAAGGCCTGGCATGAGGGACATCAGCGGGCACAGCTGGCGATCCAGACCTTTGTTCACCGTATCGCACGGCATATTGCCGGGCACGCGGCATCGTTACACCGCCTGGACGGTGTGGTGTTCACCGGCGGGATTGGTGAGAACTCCAGACTGATCCGCACGCTGGTGGCGGAACACCTGGCCGTCTTTGGCATCACCCTCGATGAAGCCAAAAATGCCCTGCCGGGCAGCGCAGGTGAGCGTGTGATCACTACCGATTCGTCCCGCGTGGCCTGCGCGGTGATCCCAACCAACGAAGAAAAAATGATCGCGCTGGATGCCCTCCGTCTTGGGAAGGTCACTCCGGCTGCGGCTTATGCCTGACAGAGCGAGAAATTCATGAAAGTAGCAATCGATACGCGCGTTGCCCCTTACAGCGACGCATGGGCCGGGTTTCGCGGTGAAGAATGGAAAGACACCGTCAACGTGCGCGATTTTATTCAGCATAACTATACCCCTTATGAAGGCGACGAAACTTTCCTCGCGCAGGCGACGCCAGCAACGACGGCGCTCTGGGAGAAGGTAATGGTGGGTATTCGTCAGGAAAATGCCACCCATGCGCCGGTGGATTTTGACACCAACATTGCCACCACCATCACGGCCCACGGACCGGGCTATATTGACCAGCAGCTGGAGACGATCGTCGGCCTGCAAACCGATAAGCCGCTCAAACGTGCGCTGCATCCGTACGGCGGGATCAATATGATCCGCAGTTCATTCGAAGCCTATGGCCGTGAGATGGATCCGCAGTTCGAATATCTCTTTACCGAACTGCGCAAAACCCATAATCAGGGGGTCTTTGACGTTTACTCCCCCGAGATGATGCGCTGTCGTAAATCAGGCGTGCTGACCGGGCTACCGGACGGCTACGGACGCGGGCGCATCATCGGCGATTACCGTCGCGTGGCGCTGTACGGCATCCGCTATCTGGTGCACGAGCGTGAGCGCCAGTTCTCGGATCTGCAGGGCAAACTCGAACGGGGTGAAGATCTGGAGGCGACGATCCGCCTGCGTGAAGAGCTGGCGGAACACAAACGCGCACTGCTGCAGATCCAGCAGATGGCAGCGAACTATGGCTTCGATATTTCTCGCCCGGCGATGAATGCGCAGGAAGCGGTACAGTGGGTTTACTTTGCCTATCTGGCCGCAGTGAAATCCCAGAACGGCGGGGCGATGTCGCTGGGACGCACGGCCTCGTTCCTGGATATTTATATCGAACGCGATATCGAGGCGGGTCGCCTGAGTGAGATCCAGGCGCAGGAACTGGTCGATCATTTCATCATGAAGATCCGCATGGTGCGCTTCCTGCGTACTCCGGAGTTCGATACGCTCTTCTCCGGCGATCCTGTCTGGGCCACCGAAGTGATTGGCGGAATGGGGCTGGATGGTCGCACGCTGGTCACCAAAAACAGCTTCCGTTACCTGCATACCCTGCACACGATGGGACCTGCACCGGAGCCAAACCTGACGATCCTGTGGTCCGAACAACTGCCCGTCGCATTCAAGAAGTACGCTGCACAGATGTCGATCGACACCTCGTCGCTGCAGTATGAGAACGACGACCTGATGCGCGTGGATTTCAACAGCGACGACTACGCCATTGCCTGCTGCGTCAGCCCGATGGTGATCGGCAAGCAAATGCAGTTCTTTGGCGCCCGCGCTAACCTGGCGAAAACGCTGCTGTATGCGATCAACGGCGGGGTGGATGAGAAGCTGAAGATCCAGGTCGGGCCGAAAACCGCGCCGCTGCTGGATGAGGTGCTGGATTACGACACCGTGATGGCGAGCCTGGAGCACTTTATGGACTGGCTGGCGGTGCAGTACATTAGCGCGCTGAATCTCATTCATTACATGCACGATAAGTACAGCTACGAAGCCTCGCTGATGGCGCTGCACGACCGGGACGTTTACCGCACCATGGCCTGCGGTATCGCCGGGTTGTCGGTGGCGGCGGACTCGCTGTCCGCCATCAAATATGCCACGGTAAAACCCGTACGCGACCATACCGGCCTGGCGGTCGATTTTGTGATTGAAGGGGACTACCCGCAGTACGGTAACAATGATGACCGCGTGGACAGCATTGCCTGTGACCTGGTGGAACGCTTTATGAAGAAAATTCAGGCGCTGCCGACCTACCGCAACGCGGTGCCGACCCAGTCGATCCTGACCATTACGTCGAATGTGGTCTACGGCCAGAAAACCGGCAATACGCCGGACGGACGCCGCGGCGGTACGCCATTCGCACCGGGCGCGAACCCGATGCACGGACGAGACAGGAAAGGGGCGGTGGCCTCGTTAACCTCCGTCGCTAAGCTGCCGTTCACCTATGCGAAAGACGGGATCTCTTACACCTTCTCCATCGTGCCTCAGGCGCTGGGCAAGGATGAGAGGGTGCGCAAAACCAACCTTGTCGGGCTGCTGGACGGGTATTTCCACCACGAAGCGGCCATTGAGGGGGGACAGCACCTCAACGTTAACGTCATGAACCGGGAGATGCTGATGGAGGCGATTGAGCACCCGGAGAACTATCCCAACCTGACCATTCGTGTCTCAGGGTATGCGGTGCGCTTTAATGCGCTGACGCGCGAGCAGCAGCAGGACGTGATCTCAAGGACGTTTACCCAGGCACTGTGATCGTCGTCTGAAACAGGCCCCCTTTGGTTAAGGGGGCTTTTTTGTCCGCGGAACATACAAAAATGTTTATATAATTACTCACACATCTTCATCCGCTTCTGAAAAACAATGCGCCTGCTTTTCCCCTGAAACAGTATGTAAGGACAGTAAGATGATGAAAATGACCCGTATCACCCTGGTTGCTGCCTCGCTGGTGGCGTGCAGTTTTGCCGCACAGGCCGCTGACGTTGAAGCTGCCCCCTCTCCGGCGCAGGATCCGCTGGTGCAACACCTCAAGCTGAGCAACGATCAGATTAAGAAGATCGACGCGCTGCATCAGACGCTGGAACAAAATGTCAGCAAGATCCCGATGACCGGCGTGAAAGACGGTGCGCTGATCGAGATGTTCCAGACCGGGAAATGGGATGAAAGCACGGTGAAAAACCAGCTTGCCGCGTTCAGTAAAATTGAAGAGCAGACCCGCTATTACCGCGTCAAATACTACTTTGATGTCAGCCAGGTTCTGACAGCGGAGCAGCGTAAACAGGTGAAAACCGATATGGCGAACGCGCTGGCTAACTGATGACACACCCGCGCATGTCGCGGGTTTTTTATTTCTTGATCGGCGTCACTTTTAGAAAATTACCTCCATTATTCCTCATCTAAGAGTATTTCTTTCTCTCGCTTGCGAAAAGCCTTATAAATATTGTGACTTTTTTCTCCCGCTCTCCACGTATGATTTGTCCATTCCAATAACACACACCTGCAGCAGTCTGGCTCATTATCGCTGGTGGTCAGAATCCCATAAAAACAACTGGTTACCCTACAAAATAAGCGAGTGCCTTATGGATACGGCAACAAACAGCAGTGTGATTGTGAACGATTCACCCGCGGCAAAGCGGGCAGGGATGAGTGAAAGCGAGTGGCAGGAGGCCATTAAATTCGACAGCACCGATACGGGTTGGGTCATCATGAGTATCGGAATGGCCATCGGCGCGGGGATTGTTTTTCTCCCGGTACAGGTGGGGCTGATGGGACTGTGGGTGTTTCTGCTTTCGTCAGTGATTGGCTATCCGGCCATGTACCTGTTTCAGCGGCTGTTTATTAACACGCTGGCAGAATCGCCGGAGTGCAAAGATTATCCAAGCGTCATCAGCGGCTACCTCGGTAAGAACTGGGGCATTTTATTAGGTGCGCTCTATTTCGTGATGCTGGTTATCTGGATGTTCGTCTACTCCACCGCCATCACCAACGACAGTGCTTCCTATTTACACACCTTCGGCGTGACGGAGGGGCTGCTCTCTGAAAATCCGTTCTACGGTCTGTTCCTGATCTGCATCCTGGTGGCGATCTCCTCCCGTGGCGAGAAACTGCTGTTTAAAGTCTCTAGCCTGATGGTGCTGACCAAGTTATTTGTGGTGGCGGCGCTCGGGTTGTCGATGATTGGCCTCTGGCATTTAGCCAACGTGGGCATGCTGCCACCCGTGGGGCTACTCATTAAAAACGCGATTATCACGTTGCCGTTTACCTTAACGTCGATTCTGTTTATTCAGACATTAAGCCCGATGGTGATCTCCTATCGTTCACGCGAAAAATCGGTTGAAGTGGCGCGCCATAAAGCGCTGCGGGCGATGAACATCGCCTTCGCGATCCTCTTCGTGACGGTCTTTTTCTACGCGGTCTCGTTCACCCTGGCAATGGGGCATGATGAGGCGGTCAAAGCCTACGAACAGAATATTTCCGCACTGGCAATTGCCGCGCAGTTTATCAGTGGCGACGGTGCCGGCTGGGTCAAAATTGTCAGCGTTATCCTGAATATTTTTGCCGTCATGACCGCGTTCTTCGGCGTGTACCTGGGCTTTCGTGAAGCGACGCAGGGCATTGTGATGAACATTCTGCGCCGCAAAATGCTGGCAGAGAAAATCAACGAAAACACCGTACAGCGCGGCATCATGCTGTTTGCCATTCTGCTGGCATGGAGCGCGATTGTGTTAAACGCGCCGGTACTGAGCTTCACCTCTATTTGCAGCCCAATCTTCGGCATGGTGGGGTGTTTGATTCCGGCGTGGCTGGTCTACAAAGTGCCGGCGCTGCACAAATATAAAGGCGTGTCGCTAGTGATCATTATCATCACCGGTCTGCTGCTGTGTGTTTCTCCTTTCCTCGCGTTTTCTTAAGGGCAAACAAGGTCGTAACGATGTCAGAGCAAACTCAATCTTTATGGAATCAATTTATTCGGGCGGTGCAGGAGGAAGTTAAACCTGCACTGGGGTGTACCGAGCCGATCTCTCTGGCGCTGGCTTGTGCGATGGCCGCGGAGCTTCTGCCGGGTGACGTCACACAGATTGAGGCGTGGGTTTCACCGAATCTGATGAAAAATGGCCTTGGCGTGACGGTACCTGGCACCGGGATGGTCGGGTTGCCGATTGCGGCGGCACTGGGGGCCATTGGCGGCAACGCGCACGCCGGGCTGGAGGTACTGAAAGATGCCACTGCCGATGCGCTGGTGCGTGCCAAAGCGCTGCTGGACGCTGGCCAGGTGCAGGTCAAGCTGCAGGAGCCGTGCGATGACATCCTCTACTCCCGCGCCTGCGTTCACGCCGGACAGGCCTCGGCGATGGTGACCATCGCCGGTGGGCATACGCGGGTGGTGGAGATTGTCTGTCAGGGCGAAACCCGCTTTACGCTTGATTCTCAACCCGACGAGAGGAATGACGACCCGCTGGCGGTACTTTCAAACGCCACGCTATCGCAGATCCTTGAGTTTGTGGAGCAGGTGCCGTTTGACGCGATCCGCTTTATCCTGGCTGCCGGACAATTAAATGATGCGCTCTCCCGTGAAGGTTTAAGCGGAAAATGGGGGCTGCACATTGGCGCGACGCTCAATAAGCAGCGCGCTCGCGGATGGATAGCGCAGGATCTGGGCTCGGATATTGTCATTCGCACCAGCGCGGCCTCGGACGCCCGAATGGGCGGGGCGACGCTGCCGGCAATGAGCAATTCCGGATCGGGCAACCAGGGGATCACGGCCACCATGCCGGTTGTGGTGGTGGCGGAACATGTCCAGGCGGATGATGAACGTCTTGCCCGGGCGCTGATGCTTTCACACCTTTCGGCTATTTATATCCACGCCCAGCTTCCGCGCCTGTCGGCGCTGTGTGCGGCTACCACGGCGGCGATGGGGGCGGCGGCAGGCATGGCCTGGCTGATGGGCGGAAGCTATCAGACGCTCTCAATGGCAATCAGCAGCATGATTGGCGATGTCAGCGGGATGATCTGCGATGGCGCGTCCAACAGTTGTGCCATGAAGGTCTCAACCAGCGTCGGCAGTGCCTGGAAAGCGGTGATGATGGCGCTGGATGATTCGGCTGTAACGGGCAATGAAGGGATTGTGGCGCACGATGTGGAGCAGTCGATCGCGAACCTGTGTTCGCTGGCGTGCCGCGCCATGCAGGCGACGGACCGGCAGATTATTGAGATTATGGCACGTAAAGTGTAACGGTTTCCTCTCTCCCCGCCGGGGAGAGAGGATTATCGGGTGTTAAACCGGTAAATCAATTAACAGCGCGCGCAGCGGCGAATCAGCAACCAGCGTGATATTCGCTTCGTCGCGAATAAACGCCCCGTCACCGCAGGTGAGCGCTTCTTTCTCTTCCGTATGCGTCACCGCATGCACCGTACCGTGAATCGATTGCAGATAGGCGCGCGGACCATGAAGCTGGAAGCTCGCCTGTTCCCCTTTCTTCAGTTCGATATGGTGCAGCCACACCTGCTGGCGCAACTGCAGGCTGCCTTGACTGCCGTCCGGGGAGGCTATCAGCTGCTGCCTGTCGCCCGTCAAATCTAACTTCTGTACCAGCGGGTTTTCCCGCTCAGGGCAGGCATCCAGCCACAGCTGCATACGGGTCAGCGTTTTATCTTTGCTGAGGTTATGCTCGCTGTAACTGATGCCCGGCTGCGTTGAGATTAATAATGCTTCGCCGGCCTTCGCCTGGACATGATTGCCCTCGCTGTCGCGGTATTCTGCTTCGCCTTCCAGGATCAGGTTCAGGATATCGACTTTCGGGTACGTACGCGGCTGGAAGGACGCGCCTGGGGCGAGCACTTCCTGATTCAATACGCGCAATGAAGCGTAACCGAGCAGTTTAGGGTCAAAGTAGTGTCCAAAGGAAAAGGTGTAGCGGGCCTGCAGCCAACCGAAATCGGCTTGTCCGCACTGTTTAGCTGTTCTTGTCGTAATCATAAACTTGACCTCTCTTTACACTAAACAATGGTAAAGGTATGGACGCTTCATTGTTAGCCAGATATTCTGCCCGGTATGTTCAAATTTCCTGAATGAGAACGAGATGGCTAAAGAGAGAGCATTGACGCTTGAGGCGCTTCGCGTCATGGACGCAATTGATCGGCGTGGCAGTTTTGCCGCGGCGGCAGATGAACTGGGGCGCGTTCCGTCTGCGCTCAGCTATACCATGCAGAAGCTGGAGGAAGAGCTGGACGTGGTGCTCTTTGACCGCTCCGGTCATCGAACAAAATTCACTAACGTCGGACGGATGCTGCTGGAGCGTGGTCGCGTCCTGCTGGAAGCGGCGGACAAGCTGACGACGGACGCCGAAGCGCTGGCGCGCGGCTGGGAAACTCATCTGACGCTGGTGACGGAAGCGCTGGTGCCCACCGAGGCGCTGTTCCCGCTGGTGAACCGGCTGGCCGACAAAGCAAACACCCAGTTATCGATCATCACCGAGGTGCTGGCCGGGGCCTGGGAGCGACTGGAGACGGGCAGGGCGGATATCGTCATTGCCCCGGATATGCACTTCCGTTCCTCATCTGAAATCAACTCCCGCAAGCTCTACAGCGTGATGAACGTCTATGTCGCCGCACCGGATCACCCGATTCACCAGGAGCCGGAGCCGCTCTCGGAAGTGACGCGGGTGAAATACCGCGGGGTTGCGGTCGCAGATACCGCGCGCGAGCGTCCGGTGTTAACGGTGCAGTTGCTGGATAAACAACCGCGTCTGACCGTCACGTCGCTTGAAGACAAACGCCAGGCATTGCTGGCAGGCCTGGGCGTGGCAACGATGCCGTATCCGTTTGTCGAAAAAGATATTGCAGAAGGGCGGCTACGCGTGGTCAGCCCGGAGTACACCAGCGAAGTGGACATCATTATGGCGTGGCGGCGCGACAGCATGGGTGAGGCCAAATCGTGGTGCCTGCGCGAAATACCCAAGCTCTTTGCCCATCACAACAAATAAAAAATCGAGCCCGGTACGCGAAACGCCACCGGGCTTTGTTTTATGCGTTGAGTTTTGGATCGGGCCCGAAGCGGTTTTCGCCCGGCGTGCCGGCCTGACAGTTGAAGACCAGAATGACCAGCCAGCCCACAATCGGGATCAGCAGCAGCAGTAACCACCAGGCTGAACGATCGGTATCGTGTAGCCGTCGGAACAGTACGGCCCATGAGGGAAGCAGGACCAGCAGGCCGTAAATCGTGGTGAGAACACCTTCACCGCCGGCTCGTTCCCAGCCGAGAATTTTATCGATAATACCCAGCACCATGATGAGGATGAAGTTCACCAGAACGAACATCCAGTACTCTTTACGGCGAGCGCGGCCACCAAATCCAATGTAGTTGCGCAGTACTTTTAAATACCAGTCCATTTTCCTTGCCTCATTAGTCAGTCAATCACTTGTTTTTTAAGCGATCGAGGTAAGGATAGATGGAGATTGTGAATTAAAAAAGGGCATCAATTGATGCCCTTGATATTTATCCGAAACGCACGTCGCGACCATGCGGTTCATCCAGGTCCTGCCACGGACCCACAGAGATAATACCCGTCGGGTTGATGGTCTTATGGCTGCGGAAATAGTGGGTGCGGATATGGTTGAAATCGACCGTTTTAGCAATGCCCGGCATCTGATAAATATCGCGCAGGAAACCGTACAGGTTCAGGTAATCGCTGATGCGGTGTTTATCACACTTGAAGTGGGTGACATACACAGGATCAAAGCGAACCAGCGTTGTCCACAGACGAATGTCTGCTTCCGTCAGGCGGTCGCCCGTCAGGTAGCGATGCTGGCCGAGGATCTGCTCAAGACGCTCCAGCGATTCAAACACTTTTCCCACTGCGTCGTCATACGCTTCCTGGCTGGTGGCAAAGCCGGCCTTGTAGACACCGTTATTCACGTTGTCGTAAATCCAGCTGTTCAGCTCATCAATCTTATCGCGCAGCTCAACCGGATAGTAATCCCCGGCGCGGGCCCCGTGGGCATCAAACGCGGTGTTGAACATGCGGATGATCTCTGCGGACTCATTGCTGACAATGGTCTGGTTTTTCTTGTCCCACAGCACGGGTACAGTCACGCGTCCGGTGTAGTGCGGATCGGCGCGCAGATAGAGCTGATAGAGAAAATCGTGGTGGTAGAGGTCATCACCGGTGGCGGCCGGGAAATCACTGTCAAACGTCCAGCCGTTTTCCAGCATCAGGGGGTTGACCACCGAAACCGGAATTAAGGATTCGAGTCCTTTCAGCTTGCGCACAATCAGCGTGCGGTGCGCCCACGGGCAGGCCAGAGAAACATAGAGATGATAACGGTCTTTCTCAGCCGCAAAGCCGCCTTCGCCGCTTGGGCCCGGTGCGCCATCGGCGGTTAGCCAGTTACGGAAGGCCGAAACAGAGCGCTTGAAGCGTCCCCCGGTGGATTTGGTGTCATACCAGACATCCTGCCAGACGCCGTCTACGAGTTGTCCCATTTTTTACTCCTCCGTCAATAAGCAAAAGCGAGGAGATATCTCCTCGCTTTGTGTTCATTCAGTATAGCGTGCTTACCACTTCTTATTCAGAACGCGGTCGATGCTGTATGCGCCTGGGCCAGTGATGGCCAGCAGCAGGAAGCCACCCGCGATGGTCAGGTTTTTCATGAACATCAGAGAGTTCACGCCTTCCGCAAAGTTGCTGTGGAAGATGAACGCCGTCAGCAGGGTGAAGCCTGCGGTAAACAGTGCCGTGGTGCGGGTCAGGAAGCCGAACAGTACCGCCAGGCCGCCGCCGAACTCAAGGAGAATAGTCAGTGGCAGCAGGAACCCGGGAACACCCATGGCTTCCATGTATTGCTGCGTGCCCGCATAACCGGTGATTTTGCCCCAGCCTGCGGTGATAAACAGAACCGGCATCAGAATACGCGCTACCAGAACACCAACATCTTCTAATTTTTTCATTTTACTCTCCAGGAAACCACATCAGCGGCTGAACTTTATTTGTGTGCAAATTCGGGTAGATACCGCGTCTTTGCTGTCGATGGAGAGGAGTGTAAACGGGGCAGATGGGAATTGTTAGCAAGGAAAACTGTCAATCTTCTTCAAAGATATTGAGTAACGGGGGAGGGGGAAAGTGTGCCGGGTAAGCGAAACGCTACCCGGCATAAGAACTAACGCAGCTGTTGTTGACGAATCGTCGCTTTCACCAGACGCCAGGCGCTCCAGGCACCAAAGCCGCGGCGGGCCCAGCGGATCAGCATATTTGGATGACGAACCGTCCAGATAGCCATCACGCTGCTTCCGACCAGCGCCCATGAGCGCAGGCTCAGGAAGGTATTCCAGCACCGGTCAAAACGACGCGTCGCGTCAACCCAGTCGCGACGACTGGCAGACAAATCCAGCCGTTGCTGCTGGATCTGACTGAGCAGGAATGCTTTTCGCTTCTGACGTTCGGCTTTATCGCTCACGGCTTGTCATCCTCCAGCAGGGCGCGATCGTTGGCCAGTTCCTGGCGCGTATGGCGCAGGAAAGTGGATTTGCGTGCTTTACGCATCGTCCATATGCCGCCAATCAATGCCGCAACCAGCAGAACAACGGTGGTGGCAATCATCGCGTTGAGTCGATATTGCGGGTCAATGGCCCAGATGATTAACACCATCAGGCTCATCAGACCAAACGCGGCGAAGAGCATGGTAAGCCCGAGCATCAGCAGCATCTGGAAAAGGTTCGCTTTCTCCTCTTCCAGTTCAACCACTGCCAGCCGGACGCGCGTTTCGGCAATCCCGACCAGCGTCGTCAGAATACGCTGGCCGATGCCGAGGACGTTGTTAGCAGGCCCTTGTGCGTGACGAGGATCTTCCATATTAACGACGCGTCAGCAGGACACCCAGTACCACACCTACCGCGGCACCAATCCCTACACCCGTCCACGGATTATCGCGAACATATTCGTCCGCGCGAGCTGCCGCTTCGCGGGTCTGTTTCGCCAGTGCATCACCGGTTTCACCCAGGCGATAACGGCTCTCTTTCAGCGCCTGCTCAGCTTTGCTGCGCAGTTTGCTGACCTCTTCTTTTGACTTATCTGCAGAGGAGTTCAGCACCTCTTCCAGGGTATCGGCCAGGGATTTCAGTTCAGCGCGCAGATTTTCAGACGTCGTATCTTTTGACATGATTCTCTCCTGTTGAGATTTCCGTTAACTCAATAATCGCGAGCTTCCAGCGCTTTCAGGTCGTCCTGCGCTTCTTTCAACTTCTTCTCGCGCTTAGCAATTTTTTCCGCATCCCCTTTCTCTTTCGCTTCCTGCAGGTCGTGACGGCGCTCGGCTATCTCGTCCTTCTGTTCAGCGATTTTTTTCTGGTGATCGGCACGTAGCTTGCTGTCAGAACAGTTCGCTTTCACTTCGCTCAGCGCTTTTTTGAGACCCTCAACACGATGCTGATTGTTATGCTTTTCGGCATAACTGATCTCACGCTGAATATCCTGTTCTTTCTCCTGACAGAGAGAGTTGGCGAAGGACGCTGTGCTTAAAGAAAAAAGGGCCAGAGCCAGAGTAATGCGGAATTTCATTATCGAAACCTTCCATTGTGTTGCGGCGTGAGCCGCTATCCAGAGTCAAGCGGAGTACATACATGGGGTGCTCCGCGTACTTAAGCATAGTAAGTAAACGGGGGATTCACCAAAGTGAGTGAAAAGATTCGGAATCCTGGTAATTATCCAAATCTATGCGACGAATCGCGAATCAGTGACAGCCAGGCTGCAGGCTGGTTGTCATCTTCCTGCTGGGCAATGATATAACCGTGCGGCAGCGTACGGTCGAGCACCACTTTCGCGGCGGCACTCTGCGCGCGGGAATCAAACTTAATCAGTAAAACATCGTCCTGCGGGGTGATGCTCTTAAAGCGGATGCCGTTGGCATCAAGATGATGCCACACCGAAAAACCGTCAGGCACGCTGACACCCTGACTCACCGGGCGAATGGCCAGCGTCGATTCCTGATGCGAAAGCGTCGTCCAGGCCAGGAACATGAGGCTGAGCAACCCCAGGGCAATCATGGCCACGGCAAAACGGCGCACGGCAAGCGGTGAGATAACCATCGTTAACCTCTGGCTCCGTATTTCTTCTTCCACAGCACCACCAGCGAACCGACCAGACCAAAGACCAGCAGAACCACCGGTAACAGCATCAGGCAGGACATGAGCTGATCTTCATATTTCATGAAGACCGGCGTTTTGCCCAGCGCATAGCCCAGCGTGGTCAGGATCAGAACCCACAGCAGGCCGCTCATCCAGTTGAAGAACTGGAAACGGGTGCTGCTTAATCCGGAAAGACCCGCAATGGTAGGCAGCAGGGTGCGTACAAAGGCGATGAAGCGGCCAATCAGGAGCGCGGAAAGCCCGTGCTTATGGAAAAGATGGTGCGCCCGCTGGTGATAATGCGCAGGAAGGTGGGAGAGCCAGTTCTGCACCAGACGCGTATTGCCCAGCCATCGTCCCTGGATATAGCTCACCCAGCAGCCAAGGCTGGCGGCGATGGTCAGTAATAAAATGGTTTGCGGAAAGGCCATTGCCCCTTTGGCACACAGCACGCCGACGAGCACCAGTAAGCTGTCGCCAGGTAAAAAGGCGGCAGGCAGTAAACCGTTCTCAAGGAACAGAATCATAAATAAGACGAAGTAGAGCATGCCAATCATGGAAGGGTTGGCCAGCGTTTCAAAATCCTGCGCCCAGAGGGCATGCAGTAGTTGGGTCAAAAGTTCCATTCAGTGTTCCTGGAAATCGGTTAACGTCACGCCTGTTATCCGGGACAAACAGCACGGCGACATTGTTGTGATTTCATTATGGTCGCTCGCGGACACATTGAGGTGTGGCCAACACTGTTCCCTGTTAATTGGCTGGTTAGCAAGCACTAACTTACAAAATAACGAATTGAATCCAATTGTAACAAAGCCCAAGGTTCTGCGTCACAGAATTTGCAGGGGTGAGATGATTTTGGCGTAAGCCATGGAGGGGAGCGAGGGGATTTACAAAGGCTGACACTATATATGTTTTGCTTACCCACCTCTCCCAGAAGGCGCAGCGAAGCGCCTGCCAGCGAAAAGGTAAACTATTTTGCCGCACTGGCTGCCGTATCGAGATGAACGACAGGATTATCGGCAAAAAGATAGCGGTCAGCGTTAAATTCGAAGTCATCGCTGGTTTCATTGAACAGCATCTGCTTGGTGTTTTCCAGGTGCTGCCACATCGCCAGTTTTGCCGCATGGGGATCTTTGCGAATCAGCGCTTTAAGGATCTGATCGTGATCGTCGCACCAGTTATCCACGGTGCGGGAATCGATGTGATCGTGCAGTTTTTTCCAGTACGGGTTGTGAACGCGCTGAGTCCACATTTTTTCCACGATTGCCGCCAGCGCCGTGTTTTGCGTTGCCAGCGCGACCTGAACGTGGAACTGCAGATCCCACTCTGAATCACGGAAACATTTTTCCTTGCGCGCGTTTTCCTGGATTTCCATCAGCTTCATGATGTCCTGCTTGGTCACCTGGGTCGCTGCAAATTCCGCAATATTGCTTTCGATAAGCTGGCGCGCCTGGAGCAGTTCAAACGGACCGTAGCTGGCGAATTCGAGACTTTCGTCGGCGACCGGGGAGTGTTTCGGCTGATTAGAAATCACGTGAATGCCGGAGCCTTTGCGAACTTCAACGTAGCCTTCCACTTCCAGCATGATAATCGCTTCACGCACCACGGTGCGGCTTACGCTTTTTTCATCAGCGATAAAGCGCTCTGCGGGGAGTTTATCACCGACAAGGTAGACACCTTGCTCGATGCGATCTTTCAGCTCGGCAGCAAGTTGTTGATATAAACGACGTGGTTCGGTGATTTCCATATGCGCTCCAGGCAGGGTACGGCGGATTATTTGTTATACCACTTTTGCGTGCCAGTCTCCAGATTTTGCCATGAAAAAAGCCGCCCGGAGGCGGCTTCTGTGACAGCAGGAGGGGCGCTAACTTTGCGTTGCCGGTCCCCCCAGGGACTCTTTTAGCACCTCTTCTGCCGACTTACTTTTCAGCACCGTCCAGATAACCACTGCACCCATCAGGTCGAAGATAGCCAGTACGGCAAACAGCGGGCTGAAGCCGATAGTGTCCGCCAGCGCACCCACCACCAGAGCAAACAGGGTGCTTGCTGTCCAGGCAGCCATACCGGTCAGGCCGTTAGCGGTAGCCACTTCGTTACGCCCGAAGACGTCAGAAGAGAGCGTAATCAGCGCACCGGACAGTGACTGGTGAGCAAAACCACCGACGCACAGCAGGGCGATTGCCACATACGGGCTGGTGAAGAGGCCGATCATGCCCGGGCCAATCATCAGCACTGCGCCCATCGTCACGACCATTTTACGGGAAACGATCAGGTTCACGCCAAACCAGCGCTGGAACAGCGGTGGCAGATAACCGCCAACGATACAGCCGAGATCGGCAAACAGCATTGGCATCCACGCGAACATCGCAATCTCTTTCAGGTTAAAGCCATAGACCTTAAACATGAACAGCGGGATCCAGGCGTTGAAGGTCCCCCAGGCGGGTTCGGCGAGGAAGCGCGGCAGGGCGATACCCCAGAACTGACGGGTACCCAGAATCTGCCAGACCGTCATTTTTTTGCCGTTGTTGGTCTGATGCTGAGCTTCCTGACCCCCAATGATGTATTCGCGTTCGTCTTCAGACAGTTTTTTCTGATCGCGCGGGTGTTTATAGAAAATCAGCCACGCCATGGCCCACGCAAAGCTCAGTACACCAGAGATAATGAACGCCATCTGCCAGCTGTGCATCACGATAGCCCACACCACCAGCGGTGGTGCAATCATCGCACCGATGGAAGAACCGACGTTGAAATAGCCGACGGCAATAGAACGCTCTTTCGCCGGGAACCACTCAGAGCTGGCTTTCAGCCCGGCCGGGATCATTGCCGCTTCCGCCGCACCTACCGCACCACGTGCCAGCGCCAGACCGCCCCAGCTGCCTGCCAGCGCCGTGGCGCCGCAGAAAATAGCCCAGGCGATGGCGAAGAAGGCGTAGCCGATTTTGGTCCCGAGAATATCCAGAACATAGCCTGCGACAGGCTGCATGATGGTGTAAGCCGCGGAATAAGCAGCAATGATGTAGGAATATTGCTGAGTGGAGATATGCAGCTCTTCCATCAACGTCGGGGCTGCGGCTGCCACGGTGTTACGTGTCAGGTAGCCCAGCACGGTGCCTAACGTCACCAGTGCGATCATATACCAACGTAACCCTTTAATTTTACGCATCTAAAACCTCATCGTTATGTTAATTCCGTGCCTTGCACGGCAACCTCTCGACCGTGTCCGGGAGCGGTTGTGTAACGGGAGGGGCTTAACCGGGAGATGTCCCGGAACGGCCCGAACCTTGCCATAAGTAAGCGTGCATAAGTCGGTATCCGTACCGTTAAAACCGATGTTTTCACACCGGGAATGCATTCCGTCGGCTTAGTGTTTGCGACGGCGAAAAGATAACTTGTCATACAACTTTAAAAGGTGAGTGACATCACAAATGCATGATTATTTGTAGGGACATTATGTGTTACGGATAAAGCCAGTTCTGGCGCGGCCTGGCGAAGGGTTTACCTCATTTGAGGTAATTAATTTGTCTGCGTTTATTGATCTAACTCACGAAAAAATGTTCTGTCTCTGGAAATTGGTGTGATAACTTTGCAGCATCTGAGCATAAGCTTTCTGACGCTCTCGTTACGAGGAAGACGATAATGACACCGTTTATGACCGAAGATTTTCTGTTAGATACCGAATTTGCTCGCCGCCTGTACCACGACTACGCCAAAGACCAGCCAATTTTCGACTACCACTGCCATTTACCGCCGCAGCAGGTTGCCGAAAATTACCGTTTCAAAAACCTGTATGACATCTGGCTGAAAGGTGACCATTACAAATGGCGTGCGATGCGCACCAACGGCGTGGCGGAGCACCTGTGTACCGGTGATGCAAGCGACCGCGAGAAGTTTGACGCCTGGGCGGCGACCGTTCCGCACACCATCGGCAACCCGTTATATCACTGGACGCACCTTGAGCTGCGCCGTCCGTTCGGCATCACCGGAAAGCTGCTCTCCCCGGCTACCGCCGATGAAATCTGGGATCGGTGCAATGAATTACTGGCGCAGGATACCTTCTCCGCCCGCGGCATCATGAAGCAGATGAACGTGAAGATGGTGGGGACCACTGACGATCCGATTGACTCCCTGGAACATCACGCGGTGGTCGCCCGCGATACCTCGTTTGATATTAAAGTGCTGCCAAGCTGGCGTCCGGATAAAGCCTTTAATATCGAACAGGCGACGTTCAATGATTACATGGCGAAGCTGGCGGAAGTGTCTGACACCGACATTCGTCGTTTTGCAGACCTGCAGAGCGCGCTGACCAAACGTCTGGACCACTTCGCGGCACACGGCTGTAAAGTCTCTGACCACGCGCTGGATGTGGTGATGTTTGCGGAATCAAATGAAGCTGAGCTTGATAGCATTCTGGCACGTCGCCTGTCCGGTGAATCCCTGAGCGAGCACGAAGTGGCACAGTTCAAAACGGCGGTGCTGGTCTTCCTCGGTGCGGAATATGCTCGTCGCGGTTGGGTGCAGCAATACCACATTGGTGCCCTGCGCAATAACAACCAGCGTCAGTTTAAACTGCTGGGCGCGGACGTGGGCTTCGACTCCATCAACGATCGCCCGCTTGCGGAAGAACTCTCTAAGCTGCTGAGCAAACAGAACGAGCAAAATCTGCTGCCAAAAACCATCCTCTACTGCCTGAACCCGCGCGATAACGAAGTGCTGGGTACCATGATCGGTAACTTCCAGGGTGAAGGTATGCCAGGCAAGATGCAGTTCGGTTCCGGCTGGTGGTTCAATGACCAGAAAGACGGGATGGAGCGTCAAATGACGCAGCTGGCGCAGCTGGGTCTGTTAAGCCGCTTTGTGGGCATGCTGACCGACAGCCGTAGCTTCCTTTCTTACACGCGCCACGAATATTTCCGCCGCATTCTGTGCCAGATGATTGGCCGCTGGGTGACCGCGGGTGAGGCCCCTGCCGATATTCAGCTGCTGGGCGAAATGGTGAGAAACATCTGCTTTAACAATGCGCGCGACTACTTCGCCATTGAACTGAACTAAGGCCGTTTGAGGTTGATATGCAATACATCAAAATCCATTCGCTGGATAACGTTGCCGTCGCGCTGGCGGATCTGGCCGAAGGTGAAGTTGTCACCGTTGATAACCAGACGGTAACCCTGCGTCAGGCGGTGACTCGCGGGCATAAGTTTGCCGTGAAGCCGATCGCCCAAGGAGACAACGTTGTTAAATACGGTCTCCCGATTGGTCATGCGCTGGCGGATATTGCGCCGGGTGAGCATATTCATTCCCACAACACCCGCACCAATCTGAGCGATCTGGACGAGTACAGCTATCAACCTGATTTAGCGGCGGAAGAAGCGCAGGCGGCGGATCGCGAGGTACAGATCTACCGCCGGGCGAACGGTGAAGTGGGGATCCGCAACGAGCTGTGGATCCTTCCCACCGTCGGCTGCGTGAATGGGATCGCGCGTCAAATCCAGACACGTTTCCTGAAAGAGACCCACGACGCCGAAGGTACGGACGGTGTGCACCTGTTCAGCCACACCTACGGCTGTTCTCAGCTTGGCGACGACCACATCAACACCCGCACCATGCTGCAAAACATGGTCCGCCACCCGAACGCGGGCGCGGTGCTGGTGATTGGTCTGGGCTGCGAGAACAATCAGGTGGATGCGTTTCGCGACACGCTGGGTGAGTTTGACCCCGAGCGCGTGCACTTTATGGTGTGTCAGCACCAGGATGATGAAGTGGAAGCGGGCATTGAGCACCTTCACCAGCTGTATGAGGTGATGCGTCACGACAGGCGTGAGCCGGGCAAGCTGAGTGAGCTGAAGTTTGGCCTGGAGTGCGGCGGGTCTGATGGCCTGTCCGGGATCACCGCGAACCCGATGCTGGGCCGCTTCTCAGATTATGTGATCGCCAACGGCGGTACGACGGTGCTGACAGAAGTGCCGGAAATGTTCGGCGCTGAACGTATTCTGATGAGCCACTGTCGCGACGAAGAGACGTTTGAGAAGACCGTCACGATGGTGAACGACTTCAAACAGTACTTTATCGCCCACAACCAGCCGATTTATGAAAACCCGTCTCCGGGTAACAAAGCGGGCGGGATCACCACGCTTGAAGAGAAGTCTCTCGGTTGCACGCAAAAAGCGGGGGCCAGCCCGGTAGTTGATGTTCTGCGCTACGGTGAACGTCTGAAAACGCACGGTCTGAATTTGCTCAGCGCACCGGGTAACGATGCGGTTGCGACCAGCGCGCTGGCCGGCGCCGGCTGTCACATGGTGCTGTTCAGCACCGGGCGCGGGACACCGTACGGTGGCTTTGTGCCGACGGTCAAAATCGCGACCAACAGCGAGCTGGCAGCGAAGAAAAAACACTGGATCGACTTTGATGCAGGCCAGTTAATCCACGGCAAAGGGATGCCGCAGTTGCTGACGGAATTCGTGGATACCATTGTGGAGTTTGCCAACGGCAGACAGACCTGTAACGAGAAGAATGACTTCCGCGAACTGGCGATCTTCAAGAGTGGCGTGACGCTGTAAGTGTAGTGCGGTTGATGCCCTCACCGCTGTGGAGAGGGTCAAATACTAAAACGGCAACCTTCGGTTGCCGTTTTGCTTTACGTTTTGTCACCGGGTTTTTGTTTACCCGCGTAACGCGTTCTTCGCTAAACGCGCGTCTTCCGCCTGGCATGCCGCTGCGGTGAACAGCACGTCCGTTGAGGAGTTCAGTGCGGTTTCGCAGGAGTCCTGCAATACACCGATGATAAAGCCGACGGCCACTACCTGCATGGCAATCTCATTCGGGATACCGAACATATTGCACGCCAGTGGGATCAGCAGCAGCGAACCACCCGCCACACCCGATGCACCACACGCACACAGCGACGCCACCACGCTCAGCAACAGCGCCGTGGGCAGATCGACCGGAATGCCCAGCGTATGCACAGCCGCCAGCGTCAGCACGGTAATGGTAATTGCCGCACCCGCCATATTCACGGTCGCACCCAGCGGGATGGAAACCGAGTAGGTGTCGCGATCCAGATTCAGCTTCTCCGCCAGCGCCATGTTAACCGGAATGTTTGCCGCAGAGCTGCGGGTGAAGAACGCATACACACCGCTCTCGCGCAGGCAGGTTAACACCAGCGGATACGGGTTACGGCGGATCTGCCAGAACACCAGCAGCGGGTTAATTACCAGCGCAACCAGCAGCATGCAACCAATCAGTACCACCAGCAACTGCGCATAGCCCAGCAGTGCGCCAAAGCCGGTGGTCGCCAGCGTGGAAGAGACCAGACCGAAGATCCCGATTGGCGCAAAGCGAATCACAATTTTGACCATAAAGGTCACGGCGTTCGACACGTCGTTGACCAGGTTTTTCGTTGTTTCGTTGCCGTGACGCAGGGCAAAACCAAGACCGATCGCCCAGACCAGGATGCCGATGTAGTTAGCGTTCATCAGTGCCGTAATCGGGTTAGAGACCATGCTCATCAGCAGGCCGCGCAGCACTTCCACAATACCGGATGGCGGGGTGATATCACCCGCAGCGCTGGTCAGGTGCAGCGAGGACGGGAACAGGAAGCTGAAAACGACGGCTGTTAAGGCTGCAGAGAAGGTGCCCAGCAGATACAGGAACAAGATAGGGCGAATGTTGGTTTTTTGTCCGTGTTGATGATTGGCAATTGACGCCATGACCAGCATCAGCACCAGCACCGGTGCCACGGCTTTCAGTGCGCCAACGAAAATGGTGCCAAGCAGCCCCGTCGCTTCCGCAGCCGGTTTTGACACCATTGCCAGCAGAATCCCCAGTACCAGCCCTACCAGAATTTGTTTAACGAGACTGCCTTGCGCCAGGCGCGCAAAGAGACCAGTTGATTGTGTGCTCATAAAAATTCCTAAGTGAAATTGCGTTCCATCCTTTATGTGCTCTAAGTCACATTTATGTCCGGATGTAAGAAAATGTTTGCCTGGTTGAGTATAGGGAAACCGGATGCGGAGGGAAGCGTAAAATGCTGCATTTTACGTGTTGNGTCATAGTTTTTAACTATTCATTTACAAAAGTGTGCTGNCCCTCTCCNTGGGGGNAAGAGGGCCAGCGTAAAGGCAGCAGGAAGGACCGTAATTACTCCACCTGTTGCTTCTTATCGTGCTGANGATTAACCCAGGTATTGATAAGCAACGTCACGATCAGAATGCCAAACACCACACCGAGCGAGATAGCGATAGGGATGTGGTAGAAATCGACAATCAGCATCTTGATACCGATAAACACCAGGATCACCGACAGACCATATTTCAGCATTGAGAAGCGCTCAGCCGCGCCTGCCAGCAGGAAGTACATGGCACGCAGACCGAGGATGGCGAACAGGTTAGATGTCAGCACAATGAACGGGTCAGTGGTGACCGCGAAGATAGCCGGAATGCTGTCTACCGCGAAAATCACATCGCTCAGCTCAACCAGAATCAGCACCAGCAGCAGCGGCGTGGCAAAAAGCAGGCCGTTCTTACGCACGAAGAAGTGCTCGCTCTCGATCTTGTCGGTCATGCGCAGATGACCACGGATCCACTTCACCAGCGGACGGTCGCCAATGGCGGAGCCATCTTCTTTTGCCAGCGCCATTTTGATCCCGGTGAACAGCAGGAATGCGCCGAAGACATACAGCAGCCATTCGAACTGCGTAATCAGCCAGCTTCCGGCGAAGATCATAATCGTACGCAGGATAATCGCACCCAGCACGCCGTACACCAGCACGCGACGCTGCAGGGCCGCAGGCACGGCAAAGTAGCTGAACAGCATCAGCCAGACGAAGACGTTATCGACCGCCAGGGCTTTTTCAATCAGATAGCCGGTGAGGAACGCGAGCGCCTGAGGATCGGCAACCGCGCGGCCTTCCGTTGAGGCCAGGTACCACCAGAAGGCAGCACAGAAGAGCAGGGAGAGGGTGACCCACACCAGTGACCAGGCCGCAGCCTGTTTCATGGTCATGCCATGTGCGCCGCGACGCCCCTGCAAAAAGAGGTCGATCGCCAGCATGATGAGCACGACAACCGCGAATCCGCCCCACAACATGGGAGTGCCGACAGAATGCATACTATTTTCCTTACACATAAAAAACAAAAACGGCCATGGTCAGAAGACGATAGCCGTTAGCTTTTTATGCATAGACCTCGCCTTCCGGCAAGGTCTCACTTACAACCAAAAAGACGGGCTTTTTGGTTGCCCGGCGACCGGATGCGGTTTTGCACGCATCGTAATGACGATCCACCGGCAAGGAAGTTACTCCCCTTTGCAGGTAACAAAATATGTCAGACCAGTGATTTCGTCAATGGTCTGCACCGTTTCATTACACAGCTTTACGCGATAGCTTCTGCGCCCACGCCATCTGCAGGGAAGACCACGCCGGTTTGACGGCGGATCTCGGTTTGCAGTTTCGCCGTGGTGCGGCTGACCGCCAGCCCAGGGTGATTCACTTCGTTGTCTTCCACCAGACGGGCGAAGACCTCTGCCTCATAGAGCATAGTGTTAATATGCTGAGGCTGCGTCAGCTCCTGCGCTTTGCCGCCGCGTGGGACAATGCTCAGCTTCTGACACTCGGAAATCTTCTCGATAACCAGTGAGCCCGCTTCGCCCTGAATTTCGCTGGGCAGAACGGAATCGCTCACCTTGGAGTGCTGCAGCGTAACGCTGAAATCACCGTAATCCAGCACCACGATGCCGTGCGCATCCACACCGCTTTCCAGCAGGCTGGCCGTGGCGGTGACGCCGTGCGGCTCGCCCCACAGCGCCACGGCAGAGGCCAGACAGTAAAAACCGATGTCCATAATCGAGCCGTTAGAGAAGGCCGGGTTAAAGGTGTTCGGGTTTTCACCGTCCAGATAACGCTGATAGCGCGACGAGTACTGGCAGTAATTAATAAACGCTTTACGCACTTTGCCAATCTTCGGCAGAGACTGCTGTAACAGCAGGAAGTTTGGCAGGCTGGCGGTTTTGAACGCTTCGAACAGTACCACCTGATTGTCGCGGGCAAGCTGAATCGCGGCTTCCACTTCCTGAATGTTCGAGGCCAGCGGCTTCTCGCAAATCACATGTTTTTTATGGCTAAGAAACAGCGACGTTTGCGGAAAGTGCAGGGAGTTTGGGCTGGCGATGTAGACCGCGTCAATGGCGTCACTTTGCGCCATCTCATCGAGCGACGTGAACAGATGTTCAACCAGATAGTCGTTCGCGAAACTCTGCGCCTGCTCCAGGCTGCGGGAATAGACTGCGGTGAGCTTAAATTTGCCGGTTTCATGGGCGGCGTCGACGAACTGGCGGGTGATCCAGTTCGTGCCAATAACTGCGAAACGTATCATAAACGTTTACGTACTCCGTAGCAGGGAACCTTTAGCCACTGTAGCACGTGATTATTGCAAAACCAGTGCGCTACTGCGCATTACTCTTTAACGATAAATGCGTAAGCCATAAACGGGTATCGAACTCCAGCTGGTGGTACTGCGGCTCCATATGGCAGCACAGGGAGTAGAAGGCCTTGTCGTGCTCTTTTTCCTTCAGGTGTGCCAGCTCATGCACCACGATCATCCGCAAGAACGCTTCCGGCGCGTGACGAAACACGGTAGCAACGCGGATCTCCGCTTTCGCTTTGAGCTTGCCGCCCTGAACACGGGAAACGGCAGTGTGCAGGCCGAGCGCGTTTTTCAGCACATGGATCTTGTTGTCGTACATCACCTTATTGATGGGTGGCGCGCTCTTCAGATAGGTGTTTTTCAGATCCTGGGTATACTGCCAGAGCGCCTTATCGGTCGCGAAGTCATGTGTACCCGGATAGCGTTTTTCCAGCACCGCGCCCAGCTTTTGCTCGGCAATTAAGCTGCGAACCTGAGAAAGTAAGTTCTCCGGGTAGCCCTGGAGATAAGTTAGTTGGTTCATCAACGCCCCAATTTGACAATAAAACGGGTATACTCACGCACCCTTTTCAGGGATAACGCCGAAATTTTACCATTCAGGAGGGCCGATGAGCCACTTAGACAACGGTTTCCGTTCACTCAACCTAAAACGTTTCCCGGAAACGGACGACGTTAACCCGCTTCAGGCGTGGGAAGCGGCGGATGAATATCTGCTGCAACAGTTGGATGACACTGAAATCAGCGGCCCGGTTTTGATCCTGAATGACGCGTTTGGCGCGCTGGCCTGTGCTCTGGCAGCACACACGCCTTACAGCATCGGTGATTCCTACTTGAGCGAGCTGGCGACGCGGGAAAACCTGCGCCACAACGACATCGACGAATCCAGCGTTAAGTTCCTCGACAGCACCGCGGACTACCCGCAGGCGCCGGGCGTGGTGCTGATCAAAGTGCCGAAAACAATGGCGCTGCTGGAACAACAATTGCGCGCACTGCGCAACGTCGTNACCCCACAAACGCGTATTATCGCGGGGGCCAAGGCGCGTGATATNCATACCTCAACGCTGGAANTGTTCGAGAAAGTGCTCGGCCCAACCACCACGACGCTGGCCTGGAAAAAAGCGCGNCTCATTAACTGTACTTTCAGTGCCCCNGAACTGGNCGACGCGCCAGAAACCCTGAGCTGGACGCTGGAAGGCACTGACTGGACAATCCACAACCACGCGAACGTCTTCTCCCGCACCGGCCTTGATATCGGGGCGCGTTTCTTTATTGAAAATCTGCCGGATAACCTGGAAGGCGAAATCGTCGATCTGGGCTGTGGTAACGGTGTGATTGGCCTGACGCTGCTGGCGAAGAACCCTGAAGCGAGCGTTGTATTTAGTGATGAGTCGCCGATGGCGGTGGCCTCCAGTCGTCTGAACGTTGAAACCAACATGCCGGACGCGCTGGATCGCTGCGAGTTTATGATTAATAACGCGCTGTCGGGCGTTGAGCCGTTCCGCTTTAATGCCGTGTTCTGTAATCCCCCGTTCCACCAGAAACACGCCCTGACGGATAACGTCGCCTGGGAGATGTTCCACCATGCACGCCGCTGCCTGAAAATTAACGGCGAGCTGTATATCGTGGCGAACCGTCACCTGGACTACTTCCACAAGCTGAAGAAGATCTTCGGTAACTGCACCACGGTTGCCACCAACAACAAGTTCGTGGTGCTGAAATCCGTCAAGCTGGGTCGCCGCCGCTAACGCGGGGCGCTGAGTTTACACCGGCCTGCCTCGCGTGCAGGCCCGGTGAGCGTTGCGTCACTCAGAGACTCAAGGCCAGCGTTGTGCCCTGCGCAATGGCGCGTCGCGCATCCAGCTCCATCGCCACGTCGCATCCGCCGATCTGGTGTACCGTTTTTCCCGCCTCACGCAGCGGATCCACCAGATCGCGCTTCGGCTCCTGACCCGCACACAAAATCACATGATCCACCTGCAGCAGCTGCGGCTCACCGCCGATCAGCACGTGCAGCCCCGCGTCATCGATCTTCTGATAGCTCACCGACGGTATCATCTTCACCCCGCGAGAGAGCAGGGTTGCGCGATGGATCCAGCCCGTGGTTTTGCCCAGGCCTTCACCGGGTTTGCTGGCTTTACGCTGCAGCATGACGATCTGACGCGGGCTTTTCGGCAGCTGTGGTCCTTCCGGCCGCAAGCCGCCGGACTGGTTAAGGCTGGTGTCGATACCCCATTCCACGCAGAAGTCGGCAATGTTCTGGCTGGTGGGTTCGCCGGGCTGACTTAAGTACATCGCGGTATCGAATCCGATCCCGCCGCAGCCGATGATCGCCACTTTTGCCCCCACCGGCGCTTTGTCACGCAAAACGTCCAGATAGCTCAGGACTTTCGGATGATCGATGCCCTCGATCGCAGGCCTGCGTGGTGCGATCCCGCTCGCCAGGATCACCTCATCGTAATCCATTACATCCGCCGGATTTACAAACTGGTTGAGGCGCAGATCCACGCCCGTCAGGTCGATCATTCGGCGGTAATAGCGCAGGGTTTCGTAAAATTCTTCTTTGCCCGGGATCTGTTTGGCGATATTGAACTGCCCGCCAATCTCAGCGGCGGCATCGAACAACGTCACGCTGTGGCCGCGCGAGGCGGCATTCACCGCAAACGCCAGACCCGCCGGGCCGGCACCGACCACGGCCAGGCTTTTTTTATGCACCGCCGGGAAAATCGGCATTTTGGTTTCGTGGCAGGCGCGGGGGTTGACCAGACACGAAGTGACCTTGCCAACAAAAATCTGATCCAGACAGGCCTGATTACAGCCGATGCAGGTGTTAATCTCATCTGCACGCCCGCTCTGCGCTTTGGAAAGCAGCTCGGCATCTGCAAGGAACGGACGTGCCATGGAGACCATGTCGGCATCCCCGGCGGCGATCACATTTTCCGCCACCTGCGGGTCGTTAATGCGGTTAGTGGTCACCAGCGGGACAGACACTTTCCCTTTCAGCTTGCGCGTGACCCAGCTGAACGCCGCGCGTGGCACCGGCGTGGCGATGGTCGGAATACGCGCCTCGTGCCAGCCGATACCGGTATTGATGATGGTCGCGCCGGCGGCTTCAATCGCCTGCGCCAGCTGCACGGTTTCGTCGAACGTCCCGCCGCCTTCCACCAGGTCGAGCATCGACAGGCGGTAGATAATAATAAAATCCGCCCCGGCACGTTCACGCACGGCGCGCACCACTTCCACTGCAAAGCGCATGCGGCGCGCGTAGTCGCCACCCCACTCATCGTCGCGCTGGTTAGTGCGGGCCGCGAGGAATTCGTTGATCAGGTAGCCTTCCGAGCCCATCACCTCAACACCGTCATAGCCCGCTTCACGCGCCAGTGCCGCACAGCGGGCGAAGTCGTCAATCAGCGTCAGGATCTCATCGTGGCTGAGGGCATGGGGCGTAAAGCGGTTAATCGGGGCCTGAATGGCCGACGGTGCGACCAGATTCGGTTGATAGCTGTAACGCCCGGTGTGCAGGATCTGCAGGGCAATTTTCCCGCCCTCCCGGTGAACGGCGTCAGTGACCACGCGATGATGCGGCAGCTGGCTGGCGTCGTTCAGCACCGCACCGCCTTCCATCCCCACGCCAGAAGGCGCAGGGGCCACCCCGCCGGTAACAATCAGCGCCACCCCGTGACGTGCACGCTCGGCATAGAAGGCCGCCAGACGTTCGGCCCCGTCCGGATGTTCTTCAAGCCCGGTATGCATTGAGCCCATCAGCACGCGGTTTTTAAGGGTGGTGAACCCCAGATCGAGGGGGGCAAATAACGACGGGTAGTGGCTCATAGTCTCTTCCAGTGTAAAATTATTGTTATGTGGTCGGATGAGTTACTAATTTAGCCAGCGATGAGTAAAAGGGAAAAGGGGAATGCGGCGATTGTGATGGGATTCAAATATTGGTGTGGCCTGATGCCCTCTCCCTGAGGGAGAGGGGGCGTTATAGCTCTCAGGGAGAGGGGGCACGTACTAAGCCCGGTGCCTGCCACATCGATGTCGTCAGTCCGCTGTCCACCAGCCCAAGCTGGTCGGCATAAACGGCCTGCCACTTCTGCATCATACCGTCATACAGCTCCCGGTGCGCCGGGTTCGGCGTGAACTCGCGGCTCCATTTCACCAGCCGTTCGCCTGTCGCCGCCATATCCGAAAACAGCCCGGCTCCCGTTCCGGCAGCAATCGCACAGCCCAGCGCTGTCGCCTCTTTCACTTGCGGGACGCGCACCGGCAGACCGGTCACGTCGCTTAAAATCTGGCTCCACAACGCACCTTTCGAGCCACCGCCTGCAAACACCAGACCGTCGAACGTTACCCCTGAGAACCGTGAGATCTGCGTCAGGTTACACGCCGAGACAATCGCCGCGTTCTCTTCCAGCGCACGGAACAGCGTGGCTTTGTTGCATTTTTCCGGGTCGATGGAGAGGTTAATAAACGACGGCGCGGCGTGATACCACTGCTTGAAGTGCATAGCATCTGAGAAGATCGGCATCACACCGTGTGAACCGGCAGGCACGCGGCTGGCCATCTCCTCAAGCAGGGAGTAAGTGTCCATTCCCATCCGCTCCGCGATGAGTTTCTCTTCCGCGCAGAAGGCGTCACGGAACCAGCGCATGGTCAGGCCGGTAAAGAAGCTGATCGACTCCGCCTGCGCCATGCCGGGGATCACATGCGGATTCACGCGGATGTTCATCTCCGGGTCGGTGCGTACCTGCGGCAGGTTGACCACCTGCTGCCAGAAGGTACCACCCAGCACGGCCGTTTGCCCGGCCCGCACGACGCCTAACCCAAGACAGCCAAGCTGCACGTCGCCACCGCCCATCACCACCGGCGTGCCTTCGCGCAGGCCGCTCTGCTGTGCGGCATCTTTGGTGATCGCACCGAGCACGGTGCCGGTCTCCTTCACCGGAGAGAGGATATCGGCACGCAGCCCGGCCATGTCGAGCAGCGCCGGACGCCAGTCGCGGGAGAAGAGATCCAGCATACCGGTAGTCCCGGCATTGGACGGATCAACGGCCAGCTCGCCGGACAGTTTTGCCGCCAGCCAGTCGCTTATCATGGTGATCGTGGCGGCTTTGCGGTAGATGTCCGGACGATGGTGCGCCAGCCACAGCAGGCGCGGCATGGCGCTCAGGGCCAGGGTCTGGCCGGAGACGTCATACACTTCGGATTCAAAACGGTAGTCGTGAATCTCTTTGAGTTCGGCTACCTCGCGGCTGGCGCGGGCATCGACGTTGGCGCACGCCCAGATGGCGTCGCCGTTGCGGTCATACAGCACGATCCCCTCGCGCATTGAGCAGCAGGCCACGGACTGGATATCCGCTGCGCTCAGGCGGGCGCGCTCCAGCGCCTGATGAATACACTGGCAGGTGAGCCGCCAGTTAATGTCGAGATCAAACTCCATCGAGCCCGGCACATTCTCCACGCTCAGGTGTTTCCACTCGGCCTGGCCAACGGCAACCTGGTTGCCCTGCAAATCGAAAATTACGGCGCGAACGCTGCCTGTCCCTGCATCTAACGCTAAAAGGTAACTCATGAGCATGCCTCGTGTCAGGCGCAGGACAGGCTCTTAGCTCGCCAGAGCCAGCACCGCGCGGGCTGTCGTCTCCTCCGTCACCAGGCCATTAATACGGCGGCCTTTGAGTGCGGCATAAATCGCATCGGCTTTCTCTTCACCTCCGGCCACGCCAACGATGGTGGGCAACTGCGCCAGTTCATCGAGCGTGACGCCCAGCAATTCCCGGTGGATCTCCAGCTCGTGCACGCATTCCCCTTCGGCGTTCAGGAAATAGCCGAGGATATCGCCTACCGCCCCTTTGCGGGCGTACATCAGCTGTTCACCTTCGCTGATATAGCCGGAGCGCAATATGGTGGCGTCCCGGCGCTGGTTCACCGAACCAATGCCTACCACCGCCACATCGGCCGCGGCGGCGGCGAGGATCACGTCCCGCACGCTGGATTCACGTTTTAAGATCCCGGCCACTTCGGCGGAGGAAACGCGAAGCGGGGCGGGGATCATGCTGACGCTGCAGGCGGCATCAAGCTGACCGATGCCCGTCATATACGGCCCAACGCCGCCGGAGAGCGTCACCAGGCGGATCTGCTGCGAGCTGATAAAACCGCTTAAGTGCTGCAGGCTGCTCATGGTGGTTTCACCAAATCCCACCGCCAGCAGCTGGCCGGGCTCCAGCACGCCCATCAGCGATTGCGCTGCGCCAATGCCCAGCCGGACATTCATGGGCGGGGTATTCAGGGCCGGCAACACGCGAACCAGCTTGAGCCCGAAGCGCTGCTGCAGCTCGGTTTCCAGCGCCAGACACCCTTCATAGCGGGAGTTGATCTGCACGCGGATCACCCCGGACTGGCGTCCTTTCTCCAGCAGACGCGAGATCTTCAGGCGCGGCAGTCCGAGCCGCTCGCCGATGTCGTTCTGGGTTAATCCGTCGTGGTAGTAGCACCAGGCGACGCGGGCAACCAGTTCTTCTTCCGCCAGCGCCAGCCCGGCAAAACGACCTTCTTCCGCAGTGCGTTTATCGCTCATAATTGAACTCTTATAAAAATTTAGATCATATGTTCGTGATCGCGCAGAAAGAAAGTGTGAACCACGCGACAAAACAGATCTTTTAGATTGATTTGTGTCTGTGTGGATCTTAATCGATAAATTTGTGATCCCTGCACGGTTCTAAATATAGTTCACCGTCTACGCTTTTGAACATTATTAAATCTAAAAATCATTTGTTCAATAGCGGAGCGATAATGACGCCACTTATCGAAGCACGTGATATCAGCAAGCAGTTCTCCGGCGTACCGGTCCTGAAAGGTATTCATTTCACGCTGCTTGCGGGTCAGGTGCATGCGCTGATGGGCGGTAACGGCGCGGGAAAATCGACGCTGATGAAAATCATCGCCGGGGTGGAAACGCCGGACAGCGGTGAACTTTCGGTTGACGGCCACGCGTTTGCGCGGCTTTCGCCCGCGCAGGCCCACAGGCTGGGGATTTATCTGGTGCCGCAGGAACCCCTGCTTTTCCCCAATCTGACGGTGCGGGAAAACATCCTTTTCCGCCTGCCGCGTGAGGCCGGTATGGGGGTACGGCTGGCGGAGAAACTCCAGCAGCTGCAGTGTCAGCTCAATCTTGATGCCACCGCCAGCACCCTTGAAGTGGCGGATCAACAGATGGTGGAGATCCTACGTGGCCTGATGCGTAACGCGAAGATCCTGATCCTTGATGAACCCACGGCGTCGCTCACCCCGGGGGAAACCGAACGGCTGTTCCGCCAGATCCGCGCGTTGCAGGCGCTGGGCGTCGGCATTGTTTTTATCTCGCACAAATTACCGGAGATCCGCCAGCTGGCGAGCCACGTCTCGGTAATGCGCGACGGCGCGATCGTGCTCAGCGGTGAAACTGCACAGTTCGACGATAACGCCCTGATTGCGGCCATGACGCCGGTGAGCCGCGAAAAAGGATTAAGTGATGCGCAAAAACTGTGGCTGGCACTGCCGGGCAATCGCCGCACGCAGCCGCAGGATTTCCCGGTGCTGCGGGTGGAAGAGCTTACCGGTGAGGGGTTTATCGATCTCAGCATGGAAATCTATGCCGGGGAAATAGTTGGCCTCGCCGGGCTGGTCGGCTCCGGGCGCACCGAGTTTGCGGAAACGCTGTATGGGCTGCGCCCGGTGCGCGGCGGGCGAGTCTGGCTGGAAAATCAGGAAATAACCGGCGAACCCGTGGCGGCACGGCTGGAGAAAGGGCTGGTCTACCTGCCAGAGGACCGACAGGTTTCCGGCTTGTTCCTGGATGCGCCGATTCGCTGGAACACCGTGGCGCTGAATGAGCCCTCGGTCTGGCAGCAGCGCAAACGGGAGTCGGCGGTGGTGGAGCGCTATCACCGGGCGCTGGGGATCAAGCTTAACCATGCGGATCAAACCGTGCGCACGCTCTCCGGCGGCAACCAGCAGAAGGTGTTGCTGGCGCGCTGTCTGGAGGCGAATCCGCTGCTGTTGATCGTCGATGAACCGACACGCGGAGTGGATGTGTCGGCGCGGGCTGATATCTATCAGCTCATCAAAAGCGTGGCGGCGCAGAACGTGGCGGTGCTGATGATCTCAAGCGATCTGGATGAGTTCCCCGGGCTTGCCGATCGCGTGCTGGTGATGCACCAGGGCGTGCTCAGCGGCGAGTTGTCCCGGCACGCGGTCAGTCTCGACAGAATGATGGCGCTGGCATTCGGAGGGCAGTCATGAAGACCTTACTGAAAAATCGCGAACTGAGTGCGTTCATCGCCATTCTGGCGTTGTTCGCGGTGCTGGTGGGGCTCAATCCGGCCTATTTCAGCCTGCAAACGCTGGGGATGATCTTCGCCAGTTCGCAAATCCTGATCCTGCTGGCGCTCGGCGCCGCGCTGGTGATGTTGACCCGCAATATTGATGTTTCCGTCGGCTCTACCGTCGGGCTGTCTGCCATTGCCGTGGGGGTGGCTCTGAACAGCGGCTACACCCTGCCGGTATCGATCCTCTTTGCGCTGTCGATTGGCGCACTGGCGGGAGCATTTAACGGTTTTCTGGTGGTGGGGCTGCGTATTCCGGCAATTGTGGCCACCCTCGGCACGCTGGGTCTCTATCGCGGGGCGATGCTGCTGTGGACGGGAGGAAAGTGGATTGAAGGGCTACCGCCGAGCCTGAAATCGCTCTCTGAACCTGCCGCTATGGGTATTTCACCGCTCGGAATGGGCGTGGTGTTTTTAGCCGCGGTCGGCGCATGGACGTTGTCGCGCACCGCCTTCGGACGCGATTTCTACGCCGTGGGCGACAACCTTGCCGCCGCACGCCAGCTGGGCGTGGCGGTGAACCGCACGCGAATGATCGCTTTTACGCTGAACGGCATGCTGGCCGCGTGTGCGGGGATTGTCTTCGCTTCGCAGATTGGCTTTGTACCAAACCAGACCGGCAGCGGGCTGGAGATGAAAGCCATTGCCGCCTGCGTACTCGGGGGGATCTCTCTGCTGGGCGGTACCGGGACGCTTATTGGCGCCTTACTGGGGGCTTTTTTCCTGACTCAAATCGACACCGTGCTGGTGCTGTTCAGGCTGCCCGCGTGGTGGAATGACTTTATCGCCGGGCTGGTGTTGCTCGGTGTGCTGGTGCTCGACGGGCGCTTGCGCCAGGCGCTGGCCCGGCATCAACGGGCACTTAAGTACAGCCGCTTCCAGCCCGGTAACAAAGGGGGGAAGCATGTCACCCCGTTTACGAAACACAAAAAAGAGGTGGCGTAAATGAAGCTTAACTGGGAAAGCGCGCTGCTGATATTACTGGTGCTGGAAATCCTGCTCTTTGGGGCCATCAATCCGCGCATGCTCGATATCAACATGCTGCTGTTCAGCACCAGTGATTTTATCTGCATTGGCATTGTGGCGCTGCCGCTCACCCTGGTGATCATCAGCGGCGGCATTGATATTTCTCTCGGTTCGACCATCGGCCTGTGTGCCATCGCGTTGGGGGTGATGATGCAGGCGGGCTGGCCGATGGCGCTGGCCATACCGTTGACGCTGCTGCTCGGCCTGCTGTGCGGTCTGGTCAACGCTGCGCTGATCCACTACACCGGCATCAGCCCGCTGGTTATCACCCTCGGCACGCTCTATCTCTACGGCGGCGGCGCACTGCTGCTCTCCGGCATGGCGGGGGCGACCGGTTACGAAGGTATCGGTGGCTTCCCGGACAGCTTTACCGCGTTCGCTAATCTCACGTTCCTGGGGTTGCCAATCCCGCTGGTGCTGTTCGCCGTGATTACCGTCTTCTTCTGGCTGATTACCCATCGCGGACGCTTTGGCCGCCATCTGTTTTTGATTGGACAGAACCCGCGCGCGGCGCGCTATGCGGCGCTCTCGGTCAACGGGATGCCCTACGCCCTGTATGGCCTGGTGGGCGTCGCTTCGGCCATTGCTGCGCTGGTAATGGTCTCCTATTTCGGTTCGGCGCGTTCGGATTTGGGACGCGATTTACTGATGCCTGCACTGACCGCAGCGGTCCTCGGGGGCGCCAATATCTATGGCGGTTCGGGGTCGGTAATCGGTACGGCCCTGGCGGCGTTGCTGGTGGGGTATCTGCAGCAGGGTTTACAGATGGTCGGCATCCCCAACCAGGTGTCGAGCGCGCTGTCAGGGGCGCTGTTGGTTGTGGTGGTGATGGGACGTTCACTGAGTTTGCACCGTGAATGGGTGCGCTCTCTCCTCACAAAACATACCCGGAGCGTAAGATGAAAACAAAACTGATAGTCCTGGCGATGGCACTCAGCTTCGCGTCGGCACAGGCCGCGGACCGCATCGCCTTTATCCCCAAGCTGGTGGGCGTTGGCTTCTTTACCAGCGGCGGCAATGGCGCGAAAGAGGCGGGTAAAGATCTCGGCGTGGACGTCACCTACGACGGCCCGACCGAGCCCAGCGTCTCAGGCCAGGTGCAGCTCATCAATAACTTCGTTAATCAGGGCTATAACGCCATTATCGTTTCGGCGGTGTCGCCGGATGGCCTCTGCCCGGCGCTGAAGCGCGCGATGCAGCGTGGCGTCAAAGTACTGACCTGGGACTCCGACACCAAACCGGAATGCCGCAGCATCTACATCAACCAGGGCACCCCGGCGCAGCTCGGCGGCCTGCTGGTCGACATGGCCGGTAAACAGGTCACCAAACCGAATGCCAAAGTGGCGTTCTTTTACTCCAGCCCGACCGTTACCGACCAGAACCAGTGGGTGAAAGAGGCGAAGGCCAAAATCGAGAAAGATCATCCGCAGTGGCAGGTCGTGACCACGCAGTTTGGCTATAACGATGCCACCAAATCGCTACAAACCGCCGAGGGGATCTTAAAAGCGTATCCGGATCTGGATGCGATCATCGCTCCGGATGCCAACGCCCTGCCGGCGGCGGCGCAGGCGGCGGAAAACCTGAAGCGAGAAGGGGTGGCGATTGTCGGCTTCAGCACGCCTAACGTGATGCGTCCGTACGTAGAGCGCGGCACGGTGAAAGCCTTCGGCCTGTGGGATGTGGTGCAACAGGGCAAAATTGCGGTCAATGTCGCCGATCGGTTGTTGAAAAAAGGCGATCTTAACGTTGGCGACAGCGTGGACGTGAAAGATATCGGTACGCTGAAGGTCGAGCCGAACAGCGTGCAGGGCTACCAGTATGAAGCGAAGGGCAACGGCATTGTGCTGCTGCCGGAGCGGGTGGTGTTTACCAAAGAGAACATCAACAAATACGATTTCTGACGGGGGAGCAAATGGCTGATTTAGACGACATCAAAGACGGCAAAGATTTTGGCATCGGCACACCGCAGCAGAACGTGCCGTTTACCCTGAAGGGGTGCGGCTCGCTGGACTGGGGAATGCAGTCCAGGCTGGCGCGCATCTTCAACCCAAAAAGCAACCGCACGGTGATGCTGGCCTTTGATCACGGCTATTTCCAGGGACCGACGACCGGCCTTGAGCGTATCGATCTCTCTATCGCCCCGCTGTTTGGGGAAACCGACGTGCTGATGTGCACCCGCGGTATTTTGCGCAGCCAGGTGCCTGTCGCCACCAATAAACCCGTCGTGTTGCGCGCCTCCGGCGGCAATTCGATTTTAGGGGAACTTTCCAACGAGTGCGTGGCGGTGGCGATGGAAGATGCGCTGCGCCTGAACGTCTGCGCGGTGGCGGCGCAGGTGTACATCGGCAGTGAATTTGAACATCAGTCGATCAACAACATCATCAAACTGGTGGATGCCGGTGCGCGCTATGGCATGCCGACCCTGGCGGTAACGGGCGTTGGCAAAGAGATGGCGCGCGACGCGCGGTATTTCTCGCTTGCCAGCCGTATCGCGGCCGAGATGGGGGCGCAGTTCGTCAAAACCTATTATGTCGACGAAGGGTTTGAAAAAGTAACCGCCAGCTGCCCGGTGCCGATCGTGATTGCAGGAGGCAAAAAGCTGCCGGAGCACGACGCGCTGGAGATGTGCTGGCGGGCGATTGACCAGGGGGCGTCCGGGGTGGACATGGGCCGCAATATCTTCCAGTCCAGCGCCCCGCTGGCCATGCTGAAAGCGGTTAAAAAAGTGGTACATGAGAACATGAGCGCGCGGGACGCGTTCCAGTTCTGGCAGGAAGAGAAACAGGGAGAAGCAAAATGAACGTGACATTAGTGGAAATCAACATCAAACCCGAGCGGGTCGATGAGTTTCTGGAGGTGTTTCGCGCTAACCACGAAGGGGCGATTCAGGAGCCGGGCAATCTGCGCTTTGATGTTTTACAGGATCCGCGCGTGAAAACCCGGTTCTTTATCTACGAGGCCTACAAGGATGAAGAGGCGGTGCTGGCGCACAAGAAAACCCCGCACTATCTGGCCTGCGTGGATAAGCTTGAGGACCTGATGTCAGAGCCGCGCAAAAAACGCAGTTTTGTCGGGTTGTTGCCGGCGTAACAGACCGCCGGGTAGCGCTTACGCTAGCCCGGCGATGCTCAGGCGAGGGCCAGTTCCGCCAGGATCGCCGCCAGCGTTTCGCGCGGTTTCCCGCTCAGCGACGCAAGCGGGAACGGCAGTGCAGGCGCGGCCACTTTCCCTGACATTTCTGCTGCTGCGGCCATCACCCGCAAACTGCCGTACTGGCGGAACAGCGCCCACAGCGGTGCCAGCCGGTCAGAGGCTGCGGTGTCTTTGGCTCGTGCAATCGCCAGTGCCGTCTGCGGATACAGCCCTGCGATAACCGAATACCAGACATCAAACCCGGCCTGCAGGGCTGACGCCGCCCGCCAGTCGCCGCTGATGCCCAGGGTGACGTTTTCAGGAAGACGGGCGCGCATGTGGGCGATATCGTACGGTATGCGCCCGAGCTTGACGGATTTGACGTTCGGTAGCGCCGCCACGGCATACAGCAAATCGTCGTTAAACTCGAACCCGGTGGTGGCCGGGTTGTCGTAAATGCACAGCGGAACAGAGATCCGGTGGGTCACCGTCTCATACAGGGTAAACACTTCCTCTGCCGTCAGGCGCTGGTACGACACGGGGGCCAGTAACACCCCGCGGGCGCCGGCACTTTGCGCCTCATCCGCCAGACGGAGAATATCGTCGAGGCGAAGCGCGCCAATACTTACGCTCACCGGAATGTTGTCGGCATGCGCCACGGCGCAACGGGTGATATGCGTGCGCTCTTCAGGCATCAGATACGCGTAACTGCCCGTCGAACCGAGGATCCCCAGCGAATCGACACCGGCATCCACCAGCGGGCGCAGCAACTGCACAAACGCCTGCTCATCAAATTTCCCCTCTAGCAATGGCGTCAGAGGGAATGCGCTTAACCCGTGAAACATCCGCTTATCCTTTTAGAGTTCAATCAGTTGAAGGTGAGCAGTGGAGCCCGGCATCAGCCGCTGCAGGTTGCTGACTAACTCATCGCCAGCCTCCTGCAACGCCGATAACGGCATCGACGGCAGACTTTCGAGAATAAACCACATGTGTTGCGCCTGGCTATCGAGACGTGTACGCACGCCCTGGCGCCAGTTCCAGCGACGGCAGGTGACGCCGATATCATCGCGCCAGATAACTTCGCCCGCATCCGGGTATTCGATAACCGGCTGGCCCTCTTTCAGGGTATCAAACGGTTCATTACCTTCGGCAAGCGTCAGACGCGGTGCGCCTGCATAAGCGGCAAGGTTCTCACCCCCGACGGGAATGGCGTAACGAATGCTGATGGCATTGTAAATATCGACCACTGGATCGAGCGGGGGCAGCGCGCCCTCTTTCAGCACTCGCTTACGCAGGGCCGATGCCGAGCAGGGCGTGCGTTTCGGTTTCGTACCAAACGCTCTGAACACGTCATCCCAGGCGCTGAGGTGCGCTTCCGCCCAGGCGACATCATCAGTGAGGACCTGCTGGCAGGCCTGTGCCAGCGCGGCAGAGGCCACGTCCGGCTGGGTTATCGGGGCGGCTTCAACCAGAATGCTCAGCGCCCGAAAGCCGGGGGCAATCCCGGTAAGACGCGGGTCTATTGACGGCGTAACGAGAGACATAAATAATCCTGTATTGACTGTTTTATACTATGGTAGTGACCAATGACTGATAAAGTCAATATAATGACCGATTCGGGTGCCGATATCGCCCAGGTAAGCCTGGCCGTCGCCACCCGCATTCGCAACTGGCGCAAAGAGAAAAAACTGTCGCTGGATGAGCTTTCACGCCGCGCCAGCGTCAGCAAAGGCATGCTGGTGGAGATTGAAAAAGGGGCGGCGAATCCCAGCATTGCCATTCTCTGCAAGCTGGCTGCCGCGCTGGGCGTTTCGGTGGCGGATATCGTTAACGTCTCCAGCGAGCCGCGGGTGCACGTCATAGAAGAAGCGGCGATCCCGGTTCTGTGGCAGGGCCCACAGGGCGGATATGCCCGGCTGCTCGCGGGCACGTCTGGCCCGGATATGATTGAACTCTGGCAGTGGGTGATGCATCCGGGGGAGCGTTTTACCTCACCGGGGCATCCGGCGGGAACGTTTGAGCTGCTGCATGTCACTGAGGGTGGATTGACCCTGACGGTGGAAGAGACGGTGACGCAGGTGGCGGCAGGCGCTTCGGCGGTGGCGAAAACGGAAGCGGCACACGGCTACGCGAATGAGGGCGAAAATGTGTTGCGGTTTACCATGACGGTGGCGGAGTTTCACCGCTAAAAACGCCCCCTCCGTCAGGAGGGGGAGGGGATATCACGCTTCTTCCACGCTTACCCGCAGGGCTGCCAGCGCTTTACGCGCCGCTTTCAGCACCTGCTCACACTGTTCAACCGTCAGCGTCAGCGGCGGTTCAATGCGAATGGTCTTCGAGTTGTTGAGCGTTCCGGCAACCAGGACCCGCTGGCGGAACATCTCGCTCGCGAAGCTGTAGCCGATTTCGTTGTCGACAAACTCAATGGCCATCAGCAACCCTTTACCCCGCGCATCCTGCACCAGATCCGGATATTCCCGGCCCAGCTGGCGGAAACCGTCCAGCAGCATATCGCCTTTCTGTTCCGCCTGTGCAGGCAGGTTTTGATCCAGCAGCACGTTGATGGTCGCCAGCGCGGCCGCGCAGGCCAGCGGGTTACCGCCAAACGTAGTGGTGTGCAGGAACGGGTTATCGAACAGCACCGAGAAGACCTCTTCGGTCGCCACCGTCGCGCCAATCGGCATCACGCCGCCGCCCAGCGCTTTTGCCAGACAGAGAATGTCCGGCTGGACGTTCTCATGCTCGCAGGCAAACATCTTGCCCGTACGCCCCATCCCGGTTTGGACTTCGTCGAGGATCAGCAGTGCGCCAAACTCATCGCACAACTGACGCACGGCAGGCAGATAGCCCTGCGGGGGCAGGATCACGCCGCCCTCACCCTGAATAGGCTCCAGGATCACCGCTGCCACGTCGTCGCCGGTTTTACGGCATTCGCTCAGCATGGTGCGCATAGCGCTAATGTCACCAAACGGCACGTGGCGGAAGCCCGGCAGCAGCGGCATAAACGGTTTGCGGAAGGTGGATTTGGCGGTAGCCGACAGTGCGCCCAGGGATTTTCCGTGGAACGCGCCGCTGGTGGCGATAAACGTGAATTTGCCGCGCGGCGACTGGTACGCTTTGGCGAGTTTAATCGCCGCTTCGACCGATTCCGTGCCGCTGTTGCTAAAGAAGCTGTACTTCAGTTTGCCGGGCGTTAAGGCCGCGAGCGTTTTCGCGAGCATAGCGCGAAGCGGATCGAGCAGTTCCTGGCTATGGAGAGGTTGTTTCGCAAGTTGATTCTGTACGGCGGAAACCACAACTGGATTACGGTGCCCCACGTTGAAAATTCCAAAACCACCCAGGCAATCTATAAACTCCTGTCCCTGGGTGTCGACAAGCGTATTAAGACTTCCCGCTTGCCACTCTACGGCTCCGTAATCCCCGCCGGCGGTAACAGATTTGCGATACTCCAAAAACCCTGGATTGACATGCTCTTTAAAGTAATCGATGACCTCTCGGTTAAGTTGTTTCATCTCCTCATGATCAAGCGTTCGCTTCTCAATGAGATTCAGTGCGTGCGCGGTACAGGCAAGAGCCGAGGCGCTGGAAGGTAACCTGTTCAAAATGTGCTCCCGGGGATCGCGTATCACATGATACTGGATTAAGTATTGCAGGGTTTACGCCACTTCAGATGCCTTAACGAAAATCAGGATAAACACCAGGTTAACATTGTGTTGCGCAAAATTTAATCATGCCGATATAACCGATACGGGATTTAGCGGTACGGCGGAAAAGGCCTGGGAAGGTGCGATTTAGAGGCCATTGCACTTATAGGGTGCAGACGCTGCGACTTAAGTGGGCGTTAACGCGTCATACTCTGCAGGTAATTTCTCTACGAAAGTATTTGAAATCAATGAATTATAAAATCTCACAAAAAGTGCGGTTTAAGTGAAATCTGCGATCTCTATCAACTTTAACAACTAAAGATAAATTCTTTACCGCCGAAAAAACATTAATCCACAAAATTAACATTCAAATAACCTGCAAGGGATGCTCACGATGTCCGCTCCAACCTTTGTCACCCAGAATGAATATCCTCTGGACGATGACACCACCTTAATGTCGACCACCGATATCCACAGTTACCTGACCCACGCCAACGACACCTTTGTGCAGGTGAGTGGCTATCAGCTTGATGAGCTGATAGGCCAGCCGCACAATCTGGTGCGCCACCCCGATATGCCAAAAGCGGCGTTTGCCGATATGTGGTACACCCTGCAAAAGGGCGAGCCGTGGAGCGGCATTGTCAAAAACCGACGTAAAAATGGCGACCACTACTGGGTGCGCGCCAATGCGGTGCCGATGGTGCGTCACGGGCAGGTGACGGGCTATATGTCGATTCGTACCAAAGCCACGGCAGAAGAGATTGCTGGCGTGGAGCCGCTCTATCGGGCTCTGAATGACGGGCGCTGCAAGAAACGTATACATAAAGGACTGGTGGTAAGGAAAGGCTGGCTGGGGAAACTTCCGGCTATGCCGCTGCGCTGGCGTGTGCGCAGCGTGATGGCGGGGCTGTTTGCGGTGCTGGCTGCCACGCTGGTGGCCACCTCAGCGGGTGCATACTCGCTGGCTGCCGCCGCGGTAGTCATGTTGCTGGGCACGCTGCTGTTCGAGCAGCAGATTGTTCGTCCGATCGAAAACGTGGCGCGTCAGGCGCTGAAAGTCGCCACCGGCGAGCGCAACAGCGTGCAGCACCTGAACCGCAGCGACGAGCTGGGGTTGACCCTGCGTGCGGTAGGGCAACTGGGGCTGATGTGCCGCTGGTTGATTAACGATGTTTCAAGCCAGGTGGTGAGCGTGCGTGATGGCAGCGACAGGCTGGCAAAGGGGAATGAAGATCTGAACGATCGGACGCGTCAGACCGTGGCCAATGTGCAGCAGACCGTGGCGACAATGAACCAGATGGCCGCCTCCGTGCAGAGTAATTCAGAAACCGCCGCCGAAGTGGACAAGCTGTCAGTGGCCGCCAGCAGCGCGGCGACCAAAGGCGGAAACGCGATGCAGACGGTGGTGAAAACCATGGATGACATCGCGGATAGCACGCAGCGGATTGGCTCGATTACCTCCCTTATTAACGACATCGCGTTTCAGACCAATATTCTGGCGCTGAATGCGGCGGTGGAGGCGGCAAGAGCCGGTGAGCAGGGGAAAGGCTTTGCGGTTGTCGCCGGCGAAGTGCGCCATCTCGCCAGCCGTAGCGCCAGTGCAGCCAACGATATTCGCAAGCTGATTGATGCCAGCGCCAGCAAGGTGCAGTCCGGCTCTGATCAGGTTCATGCCGCCGGCCGTACAATGGATGATATCGTCGAGCAGGTGAAAAACGTGACGCAGCTTATCGCGCAGATCAGCCACTCGACCTCTGAACAGGCTACCGGCTTGTCAGAGCTCACCCGTGCGGTGGCCGAGCTGGACAGCATCACGCAGAAAAATGCCGATCTGGTTGAGGAAAGTGCCCACATATCCGCAATGGTGAAGCATCGCGCCGGGCGTCTTAAGGATGCGGTAACCGTGCTCCATTGAGCCAGTAAGGTTCCAGAAAGCCGTTTATTTCATCAGGAATAAGCGGCTTTATTTTTTCTGAATGTAATTATTAATGTCTTTTGTTGTTAACTTTATATTAAATAACTAAAGAAAGCACATCAGATATTTACCCCAGCCTAAGTCCGTTTTCCCCGATGCTATTTTGAAAATGCCTCATCAGAGGGTGGTGTAACGATCGATTTACGGATATTAATAGCCTACACCTATCCATTGTTGTGGTTATGAAATAAAAAAACGATCAAAGTCATAAAGTTAGCGGTTTCGTTACCGATAACGGTGATCGTCTGAGAAATAATCACATCGATGGAGAAAATATGTTCTTACATGACGTAAAGATCGGCACGAAATTATTTCTGGCGTTTGGATTCTTTATTGTCCTGATGGTGGTCAGTGCGAGTTTATCCTTGCTAAGCCTGAACCGGGCGAACAACGGAATGCAATCCATCATTACCCGTGATTATCCGACCACGGTAAAAGCGAACCAGTTAATCGACAACTTCCAGGAATTTATTGGCACTCAGCAGCTGATGTTACTGGATGAACAGGGAACGTATACAGCGCAGTCACAGCAGCGTCTTAAAGCGATCAGCGAACAGATTACGGTGATCCTCGGCGAGCTGAATACTGCGCTGCAGGATCCTGAATCACAGCGGGTTCTTGCTGAGATACGCGGCGTGCGTCAGCAGTATCTGGACTCGCGTTATCGCATTTTGCAGGCGGTGCAGAATAACGATAGGGCGGGCGCTATTCAGGAGATGATGACCAACACCCTGAAGCTACAGCAGGCCTATAAAGCCAACGTGCAGGCGTTGATCGCGATTCAGAACCAGGAAATGCAAAGCGCAGGAGTGCAGGTCGAGGGCGATTTCAAATCGAATCGCCTGCTGCTGATCCTGATCACGCTCTTTAGCGTCGCGACCGGCAGCCTGATTGGCTGGTTTATCGTGCGCTCAATCACGCGTCCGCTGGGCCAGGCGGTGGATTTTGCAAAAGCCATTGCTGAAGGCGATCTGACCGGCAGCATCACGCCGCACGGTAAAGACGAAACCGGCCTGCTGCTGCATGCGCTGATGGAGATGAAAACGCGTCTGCTGGGCATTGTGCAGCAGGTCCAGACCGGTTCGGAGAATATCTCGAGTGCCGCCGCGCAGATTGTCGCGGGGAACCAGGATCTTGCCGCGCGCACCGAAGAGCAGGCCAGCTCTGTTGAACAGACCGCCGCCTCGATGGAGCAGATCACGGCGACGGTAAAAAACACCGCCTCACACACCGGAGAAGCAACTCACCTCTCGGCGGACGCTGCCATGGTGGTCAAAAACAACGGCGAGATGATGAAGCAGGTCACCAGCAAAATGCGCCTGATTAACGATACTTCTAACCGGATGTCCGACATCATCGACCTGATCGATGCCATCGCTTTCCAGACCAACATTCTGGCGCTGAACGCGGCGGTGGAAGCGGCACGTGCGGGCGAGCACGGTCGTGGTTTTGCGGTGGTGGCGGGCGAAGTGCGTCAGCTTGCGCAGAAGAGTGCGTCATCTGCCAGTGAAATTCGTCAGCTGATCGAAAGTTCTACCAGCCAGACGCAGGACGGGATGAACCTGGTCGAGAAAGCGAGCGAGTTGATTAACGGTATGGTCGGCAACGTGGAAGAGATGGACGTCATTCTGCGTGAGATCCGCCAGGCCAGCCATGAGCAGACGGAAGGGATCTCGCAGATTAACAGCGCGATTGGCCTGATTGATGCCACCACGCAGCAGAACTCCGCCCTGGTGGAGGAGTCTGTCGCGGCAGCAGCGTCCCTGAACGAACAGGCGATGCACCTGAAAGACCTTGTCCGCGTCTTCCGCGTGAGCGATCGCGTACTGGCTTAATCCAGCTGGGAGATCTCCAGCGCTGCGCGGTCGATCACGCCGATGATCTGCTTAAGCTGCGCATCGCTGAGTTCGCCCTGGTTCACCTTCAGGTCTAACACCGCTTTGAAGTTATCCAGAGCCCGCTTCATTTGCGGGGTTTTTCTCAGCTGGAAGCCGACGGAGCGCGCTTTAATACGCGCCTGAATTTGCGCCAGCTGCTCCTGATTTTCATCCAGCCACTGCTGACCGGCCACGGTAATCGCAATTCTCTTGCGGCCATTCTCTTCTTCGGTGATGGTGATATAGGTCTGATCCTGAAGGTAATCGAGGGTTGGGTAGATAACGCCAGGGCTTGGGGTGTAGTTCCTCTGCGTCATGTTCTCGATCGCCTTGATCAACTCGTAGCCATGGCTCGCGTTGCGGGTCAGGATATCCAGTATCACCAGACGCAGATCGCCGTGACCAAAAAAGCGTGGTCGGCGTCCGCCGCCGTCGTGTTCGTTTCGCATACTCATCCCTTCAAATTGATATATCTAAACTATATCTTAGATATATTCAGATGCAATCTAAAAGATCTTGCATTCTTTCTGATTAGCAATCATTATCATTTAAAATTAATTTAGATATATCGTATTCACCTGAGAAGGGTCTCACCATGACATCCACCCGTTACCCACAACGTGTTCGTAATGATCTCCGTTTTCGCAAGCTGGACGTGCTTCGCGTTGAGCGTGTCAGCGCAGGTTTCCAGCGCATTGTTTTAGGCGGCGAGGCGCTGGAGGGCTTTAGCTCTCGCGGTTTCGACGACCACACAAAAGTGTTTTTCCCGGCCCCGGGGGCGACCTTTGTACCACCGGTTGTTACCGATGAAGGTATCGACTGGGGCGACGGTGTGCGTCCGCAGGCGCGAGACTATACACCCCTGTACGATGCCGAACGGCATGAGCTGGTGCTCGATTTCTTCATACACGATGGCGGCGTTGCAAGTCACTGGGCGACAGAGGCAAAAGTGGGTGACACGCTCACGATTGGTGGCCCGCGCGGTTCGCTGGTTGTGCCGGAAGATTATGCCTGGCAACTGTACGTGTGCGATGAATCCGGCATGCCCGCGCTGCGTCGTCGCCTGGAAAGCATCGCAACACTGCCGGTTCGCCCGGACATTCATGCGGTGGTGACGGTCCGAGATGCGTCGTATCAGGACTATCTGGCCCATCTGACCGCGTTCAACATCACCTGGGTTGTCGGCCACAGCGAACAGGCGGTGGCCGAGCGTCTGGCGGCGTTGACGGTGCCTGCGGAAGATTATTTTATCTGGCTGACCGGGGAAGGGAAGGTGGTGAAAAACCTGAGCCGTCAGTTTGAAACCGACGCAATCGACCAGCAGCTGGTGCGTGCCAGTGCATACTGGCACGCTAAATAATCAGGCTGCGGACTCCAGCTGCGCTTCGCTCACCTGATGTTCGAGCGAGGCGCGAACGTCGTGCAGCGCCTTCTCCTGCTGGGCAAAGTAGGCTTCCATATTGCTTAGCGACGAGACCAGCAGCCAGGACTCCTCTTTCTCCAGCTCCGCCAGCTCGTTCACTAACGTGTCAATCTGCTCGCGAACCTGCGCCATTTTTTTGCGGATACGTTCCAGATCGTTCAGCCTGTCGCTGGCCATCAGCGGCTCAAAGCCCTGCTGCAGACGTGCCACCAGCGAACGAATGGCTTTAACGTCACCACGCTGTTTGGCCTGGTTGAGTTGCACCATCATCGCGTTGGCTTCTTCTTTCAGATCGTCAGCGACCAGGTCCGGATGGCAGAGCTTGCTCGCCTGACGCCAGAGACGCTTCAGTTCGTTCTGATCTTCCTCGGAGAGGTTCTTACCTTTACGCAGACGCATTTCGGCATCGTGATGCTGCTCGCGGTATTTCTCGTACTCTTCATTGGCCTCGTCGCGCGCCTGACGTGCAGGCTCTTCTTCGCGCGTTAAGCCACTCTCCAGTTCCAGCGCTTCGGCCAGCAGGTTAGCAATCAGATTGCTTTGCTGCTGCAGTTGCTTACGCGCCTCGGCGGCCTGTACGGAATCCGCAGGCAGATCGCGCCAGCGCTGGGTCAGTATCGCCAGCACTTCCACCGCCTGCGCCATATAGCGCTGGCAGCGACGGTAGTCTTCCTCACGTCGACGCGCCTCCGCCTGCTGACGTCGCAGGTTCAGCTCCGCCAGCGTTTTACGCAGGGCGAGGATCTGCTGCATCAGAGGTCCGAGGCGTGAGAAATAGAGATCGTTGAATTCATCGAGCTGTTGCACGCGGGCATTGCGACGGTCAATCAAATCCCTGAGGCGCTCTTCCAGCGCTTTCAGCTCCATCTTGCTGGCCGCCACCTGCGGGTCACGCCATTGCGTCATGGCGCGCTGGCCCTGTAGCCAGGCAGCTATCGCCGCCATGGCAACGGTATAGTTTTTCTGCTCAAGCGCCGCGACGATTGCCTGTAGCTCATCGTCAAACGCTTCATTTTTCAGCCGTGTCAGCTGGCTCTGGATGATGTCGTCGTCTTCCAGCTCAATCGCATTTTTTATGATTTCTAGCCGTTTGATCGGTGTGCTCATGATGCCTTTCGCTTTGGCGCTTAAGTATTTGAGTTAAGGTTAATTGTTGTAAACGCTACAGGAAATAATACACACGGATGATGATCGGCGCGATGGGGGATTTCTTTAGTTTTTAGGGTTTGTGAAGAAGAGTGGCACGAACAGGAAGCCGAAAGGCTGGCGGGGGAGCGTTGGCCCCGGTTCTTGTTCTGCCAGTCCTGAAGGAATACCTAAGGCTGAATGCCCTGCATAGCGAAATCGAATGATGCCATACGTACCATACGACCCGCCATCAGTTCACCTCGCTGTAGATGCCCACCACACGGCCCAGTGTTTTTATCTCATCGATACCGCATTCAAAGGGGACTTTGCCGCCCGCGACGTGGAGTTTTTTCCCCGGCAGCAGGGTTAAATCACGAAGACTGATAGTGCCTTCAATCTCAACCAGCCATAGCCCGTCGGTTAATGACGCCCCTTTTTCAACAAAGTGGAGCTTTGCCTCAGACCGGACTGCGATACCGCGAGTGAGCGGTTTGCTAAAGAGATGTGAATCGATACTCAAAGTGGAATTTTCTTCCAGCTGACCATCACTGAGAGTGAATGTAACAACAGCAACGGGATCGCCAGGTGCAGGGTTACCTTCAAACTGAGCACCTTGTCCGGTCATCAACCAGCGCAGGCTGGCCCCTGTGTCCAGTGCACATTGTACCGCGAAGTCGTAGGAGATGGTGCCGCGCGCGTAGCGGTTCTGAAGGGAACTGGCGGCAATATTGAAGTGCCGGGCCAGCTGGATTTTTTGGGTAAAACCATATACCTGACAGATTCTATCGAGTAACTCTTCATTATTCACTTGAGAATCTAAAATCAAAATATATTCCTTTGGGTATTTACTAATGCTCAATTGGGTATTAGTATCAATGCGAATTCGGGCAATCAGCGGCAGACGTTGGCAAACAGAGGCTAATGATTGCAGACATTATCAAAATGGGAATCATGCAACATGGCTTCTGAAATCGCAATCATCAAAGTGCCAGCCCTGTCGTTAGGCTGGCGCAGTTCGCTGCGCTGGAAAGCGGCGTAACGCGTAGGCCAATCCCGTTTTCAACCCGTTACGGGTGAGTAATTCACACAGTGTGAATCAACGCGAGGGACGTTATGGCAATAGAAGCGACACGTGCAACGGTCCCACTCAAGGTGGGGGCACGTCTTTCCGGGCTTAATCACGTGGCCGAACTGCGTGCCAGGTACTGGGGCGATAACGAGAAAGCGCTGGCGCGGTTTTTGGCCGAGATGCGTGATAAGCGCGATCCCTGTTTTGAAGAGAATAACAGGGCGCTGGCCGCCATCTTTTTCCTGGCTAAATTACCCGCCGCCCGTCACGAATGCGGTATCAATGAGCTGACGACTGAGGAGAAAAGAGCGCTTATCGGAGCCATGAATCATTTCCGTGCAGTCGTGAGTTTATTTCCTGAACGGCTGACCATGCCGCTTTAATCCACCCCAAAACGTAATGGCGTAAACCCGCCGGGCATTTTATTGCCTGAATTAAGGAGAATGAGTGATGCGAAATAGCGAAAACCGCACTTTTCTGAACGGGCGCGAGGAACTCCAGCACCTGCTGGTGCAGGCGAAGATGGAGGAGCGCAGGGCACTCGCACTCGCCGTCTCCCTGCGGCTGGAGGCNTTAGCCAGTCACATCTATAAGACCGGAATGTGTGGCGAAGACGCAGCGGAACTGCTGTGTCACGAGGCTGCCCGTTACGAACGCGAATCCCAGGAGCTGCACTGATGGCCGATTTTATCGATCTGGCGCAGGAGCGTGAGCTTGAAGATCGCGAACGTCATATTAATAGCGCCCGCCAGCGATGCGCATCGCCCTCGCGTTTTACCTGCGAGGAGTGCGACATCCCCATCCCTGAGGCGCGGCGAAAGGCGTTACCTGGAGTGGCCTTATGCGTCACCTGCCAGGAGATAACGGAGCTGAAAAACAAACATTTCCGGAGAGGATAAGTTGGTGATGTCATTTGCTTATCCGTGGAATGAACCCCGATCGGCTATTGCCAGCCCCTACCTGACTCACCCCCAATTACAGCGTCGCGACCGTCTGTTCGCGGCGCTGCAGCAAGCCAGAAAAGCGCTCGCTCTGCAGCCTGACTGCGTGCGTTTTGGCGTCTGGCGCACGGTTGATGCTCTTGAACTCCATCAGGGCAGCCTGCGAGCCAATGCCTTTTTGATTCGGTTCTGCAACAGGGTATTACCACGTCTGCAGCAGGTCTCGGCACGGTATGCCTGTTCAGGTGTTGACCGTAACGTCTCCACCGCCGTTTTTGGTGGGCACTTCGACACGCCGCTTTCGCAATATCTTGCATCGCGGATGGTTACGCTGATTGCCCGCTTCAACCGTCTCCCGGATATGTCCCGCGCCGATATTGATTTGCTGGCCGCTGACATCGCTGGCTTTATTCGTTCCGAGCTGGCGAATATCAATGACGCTGGCCTCGGCGAATTTCAAACCCTTCATGTCTGGTATCAGCGCGCTGGATTAATCACCCGCCAGTTCAATGTACTGCCTCCTCACTGGGAGCGCGTGTCGAAGATACTCTTTAACAAAGAGGACATTGCGCCAGCGGTGATCCGCATGTTTTCCGAAGACTGGTGGCGTGGACGACTGCGTCGCATGGCGGCCGCCTGGCGTGAGCATGTGCAGATTGCACTCGGAAACGTCAGCAAAAAGAAGTCTGCCTATGCGAGTAAACGCTGCATCACTGACTGGCGTGAACAGAAGCGGCGCACGCGTGAATTTCTTAAAGGTCTGGAACTGGAGGATGAAGAGGGCAACCGTATAAGCCTGATTGCCAGGCACGATGGCTCGGTGGCCAATCCCGCGATACGTCGCTGCGAACTGATGACCCGCATTCGCGGGTTTGAAAATATCTGCCATGAGCTTGGCTATGTGGGCGAGTTCTATACCTTAACCGCGCCGTCGAAATATCACGCCACCCTGAACACCGGCTATCGTAACGGTAAATGGAACGGGGCGAGCCCTGCGGATACACAAAGCTACCTGACAAAACTGTGGGCGCGGATCCGGGCAAAACTCCACCGGCAGGCGATTCGTCTGTTTGGCATCCGCGTTGCTGAACCCCACCATGACGGTACGCCTCACTGGCACATGCTGATGTTCATGCTGCCCGAAAACGTTGAGCGCGTTCGCCGCATTATGGAGGAATACACACAGGAGGAAGACGCTTTTGAACTGCAAAGCGATAACGCCAGAAAAGCTCGCTTTCACGCTGAAGCTATAGACCCGCAAAAGGGCAGTGCCACCGGTTATATCGCTAAATACATCTCCAAGAATATCGACGGCTATGCCCTTGATGGCGAGACAGATCACGAAAGCGGCGAGTTGCTTAAAGTGACTGCATCTGCTGTTTCGGCCTGGGCGGCGCGCTGGCATATCCGTCAGTTTCAGTTTATCGGCGGTGCACCGGTGACCGTCTACCGTGAGCTGCGCCGTTTGACTGATACGCAGGCCGCACACGGTCTGAGCGTAGAATTTGCGGCAGCGCATGACGCCGCGGACGCCGGAGACTGGGCAGGATACGTCAATGCACAGGGAGGACCGTTTGTTCGTCGGGATGCGTATCAGGTGCGCACGCTGTATGAGCCCCGTGCCGAATACAATCAGTACGGCGAAGAACGAGTCTGTATTCGCGGCGTTTACGACACCGCACTCGGCCCGGGCTCGCCGATTTTGACCCGGCTCGCGCAGTGGAAAATTGTGCCGAAGCGTGCCGTTGATTTGGCCGTTGACCTTAACGGCACCGCTGCGCGTTCTTGGAGTTCTGTCAATAACTGTACGGTGCGCGACGTCTCTCAACCCCTCAGCCGGCGTGCGAGACGCGCGTTAGCCGCACGCATAACCCTCCCCAGACCGGTTGCAAAGACTCCCTTTGTCTATGACAAGGATCCGCAGAACGGAGTGGCAGAGAGAGTGATTGATGAGATACGGCTCGCCACCGGAATAACGATCAGCCGGGGGGAAGCCCTGCATCTTATGGCGGGGGGCATTAGCCGTTTTAACGACAAATGGTGCCGGGGATCTGCAGACGGATCGCTATTTCCTGCGGCACCGTCTTATCAGCAAAAGGCCCGGAAAATCCTTGAACGTATAAGGTATTTAACGCATCTGATAAGCAAAGGGATTCGCTAATCTTCATCGATATCATGTACATACCTCGCATGGTTCTGATTTTTTGCTTCACTCTTTTTATGAATACATGCTACTGTATGTTTATACAGTATCTCGTGGTGGAGGTTGTGTGGACAGAGAGTTGAACGAGCAAGTCATGATTGAACGCGTCGAGATGATTGCGCGGCTGACGACAGAAGGAACGTGTCAGGAAAGAGATCGTGAAATTGCCCTGAATTTGATCGCTGAGATTGCGAGAGGAAATTTAATCAGGAACAACGCGTTTACCGTGGTTTTCTCGGCATCACCCGTTCCGGACAGAATCAAAAAAGAGGCCAGCGTGCGGGTGAACATTACCCTGGATAAGGATCAGCTTATTGGTCCGTCCGTCGTGGAGGCGTTTCAGGATGAATTAACCCGCAGGATAAGATCCGTGTTTCCGTCAACGCTGGTTACCGTCAAAAAAGGATCCATGACCGGCGTGGAGTTGCAGGGGATTGAAAGAGAGGCCGATCGCGAAGCGCTGGACAATATCCTCCGGGAAGTCTGGGAAGACGAGAGCTGGCGCTAGGTCCTCTGCCATCTCGCGGGCAGTCTGTTGTGTCCGCGATTGTCCATCCTGCAGCGATAGCAAAAAGGGCGCCAGCGCTGGAAACTCAACGGTACCTGGAAATCCGGATGTTGGGAGCGTCTGATGAAAATCTATGCAATGCAGGGGGACACGCTTGATGCCATCTGTGCCCGTTATTATGGGCGCACGGCAGGGGTGGTTGAAACCGTTCTGAACGCCAATTCTGGCCTCGCGGAGTTGGGGGTCATCTTACCTCATGGCACGCCGATAGACATGCCAGAGGTTGATAGCGCACCGACTAAAGAATCAGTGAACCTATGGGACTGAGTCTTGAGAAAATCACCACGTTTATCGCCTACTGGCTGGCCGTAGCGCTGGCCTGGTTCGGGGCGATGTCTCCTGAAAAAGTCGCGCTATACGTGGGAAGCCTCTGCGCCATTTTTACCGCGCTGACGAATTACTGGTTTAAGCGGAAAACCTATCGCTATCTGACCTCTCTTGGACTCGATAAGAAGAGTATTCGTGAACTCAATCATTAAGCGTTGCAGCGCCGCGGGCGTACTTGCCCTGGCGGTGCTGATGCCTGACTTCCGGTTACTGAACACCTCACCGGAGGGGTTGGCGCTCATTGCTGATCTCGAAGGGTGTCGCCTGTCGCCTTATCGTTGCAGTGCGGGCGTATGGACATCAGGCATTGGCCATACGTCAGGCGTCGTGCCGGGACGGGAAATTACAGAGCGTGAGGCGGCAGCGAACCTTGTTGCCGACGTGATGAACGTTGAAAGACGGCTGGCGGTATGCGCACCGGTGGAGATGCCGCCCCGTGTCTATGATGCGCTGGTGAGTTTTGCCTTTAACGTTGGAACAGGGGCTGCCTGCCGTTCCACGCTGGTGTCATTCATTAAGCGTAAACAGTGGCCGCAGGCGTGCAATCAGCTTACCCGCTGGGTGTACGTCAATGGGGTCAAAAATGCCGGACTGGAAAACCGTCGAGCTCGTGAGAAGGCCTGGTGCCTGAAGGGGAAGCCATGAAACCTCTTCTGCTGGTACTGGCCGTTCTGCTGGCCATCACGCTGTGGTTTCGTCATGACAACGTGAACCTGTCCCGCTCTCTTGCTAAAGCCAACCAGATCGCCCGCGATCAAAAAAACACTATCAACACGCTGCTTCAGCAGTTATCCGAAGCACAGCGGATTGCCAGGTCGAACGAGGATGCGCAGGTCAGGCTCCGCGAGGACCTTGCTGCCGTCGGCGAGGAGATGGCACGACGCGAAGCGGCTATCGGGAAATGGGTAAATGGAAATGAAGAGTTACGCCGCTGGTATAACGCTCAGCTGCCTGATGCTGTGCGCAGGTTGCACACCCGCGCCGCCTGCGCCTCCGCAGCACATTGTTTACAACGCCTGCCCGAAGGTGAACGCCTGTCCGATGCCGGGAAGTGAGCCCATCACCAACGGCGATCTCAGTGCTGATATTCGTCGGCTTGAGCATGCCCTTATCGCCTGCGCGCTGCAGGTCGAAACCATAAAAGACTGTCAGGATAAACTCGATGCACAAACTCAACAGCCTGCGTCAGGCATTAATTGACGCCGTTCCTCAACTGAACGCTCACCCTGATCATCTGCAGATGTCGGTGGGGAGCGGAATTATTGACGCCCGCCTCGCGTCCTCGCTCTCCTTTGAAAAAAAGTATGAACTGCAAGCGAATATCAGTAGTTTCGGCGGCGACAGCGAGGGGGTCTTCGTTCCGGTACTGGCCTGGCTGCGTGAAAACCAGCCAGATATTTTTACCCTCGATGACGGGCGAAAAAACGGGTTTCTCTTTGGCGTCACCATCAACGACGATGGTACGGCGAATATCAGCTTTAGCCTGCAGCTCACCGAGCGCATTCTTGTTTCGCAGGAGCAGGGAACGTTGCATGCCACCTATTCCCCGGAGCCGCCGTTACCAGAGCCCGTCACACGTCCGCTGGAGCTGTACATCAACGGTGAACTGGTCAGCCAGTGGAAAGCGTAAGTTCACCGCGCTGATGGCTGTCCAGCCATCAGCGTGAACGATTGTTGTTTCATCCTGCATAAAACCCCGTCTCGTTGCTGCCGATCCCCCTGAAGGGCATTCTCTTCTCATGAATACACTCACTTCCATGCACGGTATCGCTCGCGCGATCCGTAACCTGATTCGTATCGGTGTTGTCACCGATGTTGACCTCAACAGAGGGCTCTGCCGCGTCCAGTCCGGAGGGATGAAAACCACCTGGCTGAACTGGCTGACCTGTCGCGCCGGCCGTTCGCGCGTGTGGTGGGCACCGTCCGAGGGAGAACAAGTGCTGCTGCTGGCCATCGGCGGTGAGCTTGATACCGCCTTCGTGCTGCCAGGTATCTTTTCCGATGACCACCCGGCGCCGTCAGGTTCCCCTGACGCACTCCACGTCTCGTTCCCTGATGGGGCGGTTATCGAGTACGAGCCCGGGAGCGGAGCACTCATGGCCGCAGGCATTAAAACGGCTGACATCACAGCCTCTGAATCACTCACCGCCACCGTACCGGTGGTCCTGGTGAAGTCTGAGACGCGCATCACCCTGGATACACCTGAGGTGGTGTGTACCAACAAGCTAATTACCGCCTCTCTTGAAGTGCAGAAGGGCGGGGTAATGGCCGGCAATATTGAGCATTCCGGCGGTAAATTCACCTCCAATGGGGTGCAGGTGGACAACCATGCTCACGGCAGTGTGCAAAGCGGCGGAAGCTGGACTAAGGGGACGCAATGACGGAGCGCTACAGGGGAATGAACAGTCAGACCGGGCTCAGCATTTCAGAGGCTGAACATATCAGACAAAGCGTGCGGGACATTCTGGTCACGCCGATTGGCTCGCGGGTGATGCGCCGCGAGTACGGTTCACTGCTGGCGGCAATGATCGACAGGCCGCAGAGTCCGGCGCTGCGCCTGCAAATCATGGCCGCATGTTACTCCGCTATCCAGAAATGGGAGCCGCGGATCAGCCTGACGGCCATCACTTTCGAACGTTCGGAGAATGACGGGACGCTGTATGTCGATCTCACCGGCACCCGCCAGACCTCCGGACATTCCTTTTCTATCACTATTTCATTGAGTTAAACGCTATGGCTATTGTTGATCTGAGCCAACTCGCCGCGCCGGATGTCGTGGAGGAGGTGGATTACGAAACGCTGCTGGCAGAACGAAAGGCCACTTTTGTCTCGCTCTATCCCGAAGAAGAGCAGGAGGCAATTGCACGAACGCTGACGCTTGAGTCGGAACCGATTGTGAAACTGCTGCAGGAGAATGCGTATCGGGAAGTTATCTGGCGCCAGCGCGTTAACGAGGCCGCGCGTGCGGTCATGCTGGCCTACGCCACCGGTAGCGATCTCGACCAGCTTGGGGCTAACGCTAACCTTGCGCGTCTGGTGATAACGCCTGCCGACGACACGACGTTTCCGCCCACGCCGGCAGTGATGGAGTCTGACACCGACTTTCGTTTGCGCATCCAGCAAGCCCCGGAAGGGCTGAGCGTGGCGGGATCGACGGGGGCTTATCAGTTCCATGGCCGCAGCGCGGATGGCCGGGTGGCGGACATCTCTGTCATCAGTCCTCAGCCTGCGAACGTTACCGTCTCCGTGCTGTCCCGGGAGAATAACGGCGTGGCGTCTGAAGAGCTGCTGGCCATTGTGCGCAACGCGCTGAACGATGAGGACGTCAGGCCCGTTGCCGATCGTGTGACCGTTCAGTCCGCCAGCATTGTCGACTACAACATTGCGGCTTCTCTTTTTCTCTTCCCAGGTCCCGAAAGCGAGCCAGTGCTCAATGCGGCAAGGGCCCGGCTGCAGGCCTATATAACGGCACAGCACCGGCTCGGGCGGGATATTCGTAAGTCCGCCATTTACGCTGCACTGCATGTTGAGGGTGTACAACGCGTCGAACTGACCGCGCCTGCGACCGATATTGTGCTTGATGAAACCCAGGCCTCATGGTGCAGCCAGTACAGCGTAACCGTTGGGGGAAACGATGAGTAATGCCCGATTGTTACCGGTGGGGTCGTCGCCGCTTGAGGTCGCGGCGGCGCGCGCCTGTGCCGACATTGAGAATACCCCCGTCCCGCTTCGTCACCTCTGGAATGCCGACACCTGTCCGGCAAATCTGTTGCCCTGGCTGGCGTGGGCGTTTTCGGTTGACCGCTGGGATGAAAACTGGCCGGAGGCTACCAAGCGCGATGTTATCCGCAATGCATGGTTTATCCATGCACACAAAGGAACGATTGGCGCAGTACGCCGCGTGGTGGAGCCACTTGGCTATCTGATCAACGTGACGGAGTGGTGGCAAACCAACGACCCGGCAGGCACGTTTCGCCTGGACATTGGCGTGCTGGAAACCGGCATCACCGAAGAAATGTATTACGAAATGGAGCGGCTTATTGCTGATGCAAAGCCTGCCAGCCGACATCTTATCGGCCTCAATATCATTCAGGACGTTCCGGGCTATCTCTATACCGGTGCCCTGAGCTATGACGGCGACATCATCACGGTTTACCCCGGATAAGTGAGAGCACAATGACAGTGAAGTATAAAACGGTTATCACCAAAGCCGGCGCCGAAAAACTGGCTGCCGCAACCGTCCCGAACGGGAAGAAAGTGAATTTTACGGCGATGGCGGTGGGTGATGGCGGCGG
>Ga0065704_10000225_pt1 | contig 69751 bp, 62 predicted proteins | sample SwiRhicommuniRL2_FD_59091 | JGI IMG/M metagenome (GOLD analysis project Ga0065704, IMG submission 59091) | Switchgrass rhizosphere bacterial communities from Rose Lake, Michigan, USA - RL2 v2 (version 2) | ecosystem: Host-associated > Plants > Roots > Rhizosphere > Soil | place: East Lansing, MI | reverse complement strand
CGCACGAGCTGGGGCTTCTCGTCCCCGCCCCAGGCTGGCCGCCTGCGGTCGCCCAAGGCGGCCATGAGACGGGACAGCGGATGGAGCAGCCGGCTCGGCAGCCAGGCCGGATGGACCCCGAGCATCGGTGCAGAAAGGACGACCGCGTCGGGCCTGACCTTACCCTCAGCAACGGCACGCAGGACGATATGCCCCCCCATCGAATGGGCGATCGCCACGTGCGGACCCGGCGTGGACTTCGCCCAATCGGTCCATAGCGCGGCGTAGTCATCGACCCAGATCGAGAAGTCATCGATATGTCCGGTGAACGCATCCATTCCGAACCTGCCGGAATAGCCCTGCCCGCGCCAATCGGCACTGGTCAGGTTCCAGCCATCGCCATGCCATTGCTCGAATGCTTCCAGCCACTTTTCATAGGCGTCCCCGCGCCCCGGCATGAACAGCAGCGATCCAAGCGCGGGCCGGAGCGCGGCGGCACGATCAATGCGGCGGATGCGAAAGCCGTCGGGCGCCGTCCAGCGGACTTCGACGGCGTCGGACGGGATACTGCGCCGCGCGCCGGGCTGTGAATGACTGAACGCCGCAAACATTTGCAAGCTGGTCTCGTGCGAGGTCCACTGGTTACTATTTAGTAAGCGATACCCTTTACATCATCCACCGACTGGAGGGTGGAGCGATGTGGGGCGGATATATCTCGTACGTACTGCTGGCGGCGTTGGCAACCGCCCTGCTCGTCGCCGCATTTACTGACCTCAGACGCCGCGAAATCGACAACTGGCTGAACGCCGGTATCGCCATGGCCGCACCCCTGTGGTGGGTCTCGATCGGTTTCGGCTGGCTCGACATCGCCTTTCAGATCGGTCTGTGCCTGCTCACTTTCGCTATCGCCTGCGTGTTCTTCGCGGCGCGGCAAATGGGCGGAGGCGACGTGAAGCTGCTGGCGGCGCTGGCGCTTTGGTTCACGCCGGTCAGCTTCATGCAGGTCGTAACCCTGATGGCCGTGATCGGCGGCGGAGCATCGGTGGCGCTGGCAGCGTTCAACATGAAGCGTATTCCTGGCCAGATTTTCCGCGACGGTGTCGCGCTCGGCTCTGTTCTCATCTGGCTCGCGGCAACGTCCATGATGGCCATAGCCTTGGCGATGCATCGTCCCATTATCGGCGAACAGGCGATCGGCGTGTTCTCCAGCCTGCTGCCGTCCACCATCGCGGTGATCGCCGCTGTCGTGGCCGTGTTTGCCATCCTCGCGCAGGGCCTGTCGCACGTGGTGCGGCGGCAGAAGCGCAGACTTCCCGTACCCTACGGCATCGCCATCGCAGCGGCCGGCCTTTGGGTGCTGGGCGATCAGACGCTGCCTGCGGCCCATATCGCGGCCGGAACGCTATGAACTTGATTTTAACCAATATGCGCGATGTTGCGCTCTCCAATCGGGGATTCTCAGGGGGCTTCACAAGCCATGGATAAGAAGAAGCTGGTGTTGTTGTTCGCGGCGTTGTTCGTCGCGGCGACCACCGCGTTCATAGCACGCTCGCTGTTTGCCGGGGCCCCCGCGCCCCAGGCAGAGGCCGTGCCCGTTCAGCCCAGGGGCCCCAAGGTCCTCGTCGCCCAGCGCGCACTGCCGGTGGGCACGATCATCACTGCCGATTCGGTGTCGTTTCAGGACTGGCCGGAAGAGCTCGTGAAAGACGCCTACTTCATCGATGGGACGGCCGAGATGAGCAAGCTGCTCGGCACCGTCGTGCGCTATCCGGTCACTGCGGGCCAGCCGTTGACGCAGGGCGCGCTCGTCTCTCCTGGCGACCGCGGCTTCCTCGCTGCGGCCCTCGGGCCGGGCATGCGTGCGATCACCATCCCGGTTTCGGCAAAGACAGGTGTCGGCGGCTTCGTGTTCCCGGGCGATCACGTCGACCTCATGCTGACCCAGCAGGTCACCGGCGAGGGTGATCCGCTGCGCACGGCGGAAACGATACTGCGCAATCTGCGCGTGCTCGCAACCGACCAGGCTACCGACAACGAAGTCGTCGATGGCAAGACAGTGGTCCATGCCTTCCGCACCGTGACGCTGGAAGTGACCCCGCGCATCGCCGAGAAAATCACCGTTGCGCAGGAGATCGGTGAGATCAGCCTGTCCCTGCGCTCCATCGCAGACAACCAGAGCGAATTCGAACGCATCCTGGCCAGCGGTGACGTCAAGGTTCCCGAAGGTGCCACCAAGGCTCAGGAAGAGCAGCTTCTGCGCTCCGCCTTGGCCAAACCGATCGAAGGCAATTCCACGTACGTCACTGGCGGCGACGTATCGCGCTTCCAACGCTCGACCCGCCCGCCAGCGGCTTCAGGTGGAGCAACGCCTCCGCAGATCGTCAACGCTGGCGGCGCGCCTTTACCCGCCGCCGCCGTGCGCTCCGGCCCTATGGTCCGCGTTACCCGCGGCAAGCAGACTACCGCAGAGCCGGTTGGAACCAAGTAATGAGCCGCGCCGGTGACAATGGCTGCATGGCCAACCGATTCAATGCCTTGGGGGGCACTTTTATGAAACCACGTGTTATCAAGGCCGTGCTTTACGCCGCCTGTGCGCTTGCGCCGCTTGGGGCCGCGTCATCTCCGGCAATTGCCCAGTCGGTCACGCGCCCCACGCAGAGCATCGACCTTTCGATCGGCAATGGCCGCCTCGTCAATGTACCGGGCTCCATGACCGATGTGTTCGTGGCGAACGACGAAATCGCCGACGTGCAGGTAAAGTCGCGTGATCAGTTCTACGTGTTCGGCAAGGCCGGAGGAACCACCACGGTCTATGCCAGCGACGCCAAGGGCAATGTTGTGTGGTCGGGCACGATATCCGTCGGTTCCAATATCGACAGCGTGGATTCAATGCTGAATCTCGCGATGCCAGATGCCCGGATCGGCGTATCCACCATGGGCGCGAACACCTTCCTGCTGACAGGCACGGTGAAGACCCCCGAGGATGCCGCCGAAGCCGAGCGGCTCGTTCAGGCCTATGTCGGAGAGAAATCGAACGTCATCAGCCGCCTGCGCATGGCGACGCCGCTGCAGGTCAACCTTCAGGTGCGCATCGCCGAGGTCAGCCGTTCGCTGGTGAAGAACCTCAGCATGAACCTGACGACGATGGACGCCACCGGCGGGTTCAAGTTCGGTATCGGCCAGGGTTCGCCGATCGGCGATGGCGGTGTGTTCGCGCCCGGCCGCGTGCTTGGCGTGGGCAACAACCCCACGCAGTACGCCGTCAATCCTGTAACAGGCGCCATCGTTCAGGTCCCCGGCACAAGCGTTGCCCAGACCAGCACCGGCACGACGCTGGGCATGGCCGGCAGGCTCCTGGGCCTCGACATCCTCGGCGCCCTCGATGCGGGCGAGACTGTGGGCCTCGTGTCCACGCTGGCACAGCCGAACCTCACCGCGCTTTCGGGAGAGACGGCGGAGTTTCTTGCCGGCGGTGAATATCCTATTCCGCTCAGCCAGGGTCTCGGCGCCACCTCGGTGGAATTCAAGCAGTACGGTATCAGCCTGTCCTACACCCCGACTGTCCTTGCCAACGGACGGATCTCCATGCGCGTGCGCCCGGAAGTATCCGAACTTTCCAGCCAGGGGGCCGTCAATCTGAACGGGTACGAGGTGCCAGCGTTGACCGTCAGGCGCACGGAAACGACGATCGAACTGGGCTCCGGCCAAAGCTTCATGATCGCCGGCTTGCTCAGCACCAATACCGCCAACAACATCCAGAAGATGCCCGGCGCCGGCGATCTGCCGATCCTGGGCTCGCTGTTCCGTTCCACCAGCTATCGCCGCGGTGAGACAGAACTGGTCATCATCGTCACGCCTTATCTGGTCAACCCGGTCAATGCCTCGCAGATCGCGCTGCCCACTGACGGCTTTAATTCCCCGAACGAACTGCAGCGCCTGCTTGGCAACATGGAAACCGACGGTGTGTCTGGCACCAAGCGGCCCGCCCCCACGCAGGCCCCGGCCGCTCCGTCCGGGCCGGGTCTCGGTGCGGCGGAAGTGCCCGCCGCCCCGGCCATCTCAGCGAAGGGCAAGGCCAAGCGCACCGCTTCCGATGACAGCGCCAGGCCGGGATTCAGCCTGAAGTGAGAAAGGTCAAAACCATGCGTTACATGCACTCCACGCGCCGCACGCAGATTGGCCGTGCCGGTCTGACCATCTCGCTGGCTCTGGGCCTTGCGGCATGCGCCGGCGTTTCTGAAAACCGGTCGATGAACAGCGTCCATCAGCCCGTGGTCGAAAAGGTCAGCTACACGCTCGATCTCGCCACCGGCGGGTCCGGGCTCGCCTACGGCGAACAGGGACGCCTTGCGGGCTGGTTCGATGCCATGGGTCTCAAGTACGGTGACCGCGTCTATCTGGAAGACCCCGCCGGCAACCCGGCCACGCTCAGCGCGGTCGAGGCGATTGCAGGCCGCTATGGCCTGATCATCGGAGAACAGGCCCCGGAAACCACAGGATATCTGACCGGCGGCAGTGCCCGCATCGTGATCGTGCGGAGCAAGGCCTATGTTCCAGGGTGCCCGGACTGGTCGGCCAAGAGCGACTTCAATCCGAACAACGGCCTTTCCAGCAATTACGGCTGCGCCACGAATAGCAATTTCGCTGCGATGATCGCCAACCCTGAAGACCTGCTGCGCGGGTCTGACACGGCAGGCGCGACTGTTTCGATGAGCTCAAACAAGGCGATTGGCGCTTATCGCAAGGCAGAGCCGACCGGCGGCGGCAATGTCGTCAAGACAACCAGCACGAAGAGCAACTGAGCCATGAACGCACCCTTCAAATCCGGATTGCCCGGCGGCCGTGATCAGTTCGCCGCATACCTGTGTGACGAGGCATCGCTTGACGTGGTGCGCCCGGTCGCGATGGAAATGGGTTGGCAGCCGGAAAAGTGCTGCAAGGGCGGACTGCGCAATGCGGTTCAATCGCTGTCCATCACGGCCTCGCCGAACATCCTTCTGATCGACCTTTCCGAAAGTGGTGATCCCCTCAACGACATCAATTCGTTGGCCGAAGTTTGCGAACCGGGAACGGTGGTGGTCGCCGTCGGGCAGGTCAATGATGTGCGCCTGTACCGCGACCTCGTCGCCAGCGGCATTCACGATTACCTACTCAAGCCCCTCTCCCCTGCGGCGCTGCGAGATTCGCTGTCGCAGGCGCAGGCAGTGTTTTCGGCTCCCAAGGTACACGACGCCGGAGTAGCCAGCCAGCATCTCTCGACCGCCGTCATCGGCACGCGCGGCGGCGTGGGCGCATCTACTCTCGCAACGTCACTGGCATGGCAGTTCAGTAGCGAAAACAAGCTGCCGACCGCCCTTCTCGACCTCGACATCCATTTCGGCACGGGTGCGCTGTGCCTCGACCTTGAGCCCGGCCGCGGCCTGGCAGATGCCATCGAGAATCCTAGCCGCATCGATGGCCTGTTCATCGAACGCGCCATGATCAGGGCGAACGACAATCTCGCCCTGCTCTCGGCCGAAGCGCCGATCAACTCGCCGCTATTGACCGATGGGACCGCTTTTCTTCAGCTGCAGGAAGAATTCCGACAAGCATTCGAGATGACGGTGATCGACATGCCGCGCAGCGTGCTCGTGAACTTTCCGCAACTCATCGTCGACATCAATGTGGTGGTGCTCGTCGCCGAGCTTACGCTTGCATCGGCGCGCGACACCATTCGCCTGCTGTCGTGGCTGAAAGCACATGCGCCGCAAGCCCGGGTGATCGTGGTGGCCAACAAGGTTCAGGCAAACTTCGCCGAGATCAGCAAGACCGATTTCGAAGCCTCGATCGAGACCAAGCTGCAGTTCTCCATTCCCTACGACATCAAGGCGGCGTCGACCGCAGCCAAGCTGGGCCAGACCTTGATCGATGCGAACCGCACGACGAAGGCCGCCTCCGTCATCCGCGAGATTTCCCAGATGGTGCTCGACCGTGAAGACGAGAACGGCACCGGAGTTCCGAAGAAGTCGCTGCTGGGCAAGCTGGATCTCAAGTCGATGATGCCCAAGGCCCGCAAGGCCCAACCGGCAGCGTAACAAGGAAAACGTGCGAGGCCCTCAAGCCCCGCCCTGACGACGGTACCAAGGCCACAGAATGCAGATGGATATCGCCTCGCTAATTCTGATCGCGACGGGCTTTACGGCCTGCCTCGCGCTGGTGTGGGTGGCTTTTGCCGGTCCATCGGCCACGAAGGAATCCACGCGCCGGCTTCATGCGGTCCGTTCTCGCCACTCCGAGAATGCAAAGGATCGGGTTGAGGCGCAGATGCGCAAGGCAGTTGCCGCGCGCAGGCCGCGAATGCGCGCCGTCGCAGGGTCGGGATCGCGTATAGAGGTGCTTTCGATGCGCCTCGATCGGACGGGCAAGGGCTGGACGGTCTCGCAGTACATCTATGCTTCGGCCGGCCTCGCAGCCGGCATCGCGGCGCTGGTATTTCTGAAATCCGGCGCACTCGTGTTCTCTCTGGGCCTTGGACTGACGGTCGGTGCAGGCCTTCCACACATGGTCGTGAACCACTTTGTAAAGCGCCGCACAAATGCCTTCAACGCGAAGTTCGCGGACGCGATCGACCTTCTCGTACGCGGTCTCCGGTCGGGTCTACCGGTTACCGAAACGCTCGGCGTCGTCGCCCATGAAGTTCCCGGTCCGGTCGGCGAGGAATTCAAGCTGGTCACCGAACGCATCAAGATCGGCAAGACCATGGAGGATGCCCTTCAGGATACCGCCAACAGGCTATCGATACCAGAGTTCAACTTCTTCTGCATAACCCTGGCCATCCAGCGCGAAACGGGCGGTAACCTTGCAGAGACGCTCGCGAACCTTTCCGACGTGCTGCGCAAGCGCGCGCAGATGAAATTGAAGATCCGCGCGATGAGCTCGGAATCGAAGGCTTCGGCCTATATCGTCGGCTCGCTGCCGTTCATCGTCTTCGGGATGATCTACTGGATCAACCCCGGCTACATCGGTGAATTCTTCATCGATGAGCGCCTGATGGTTGCGGGCATCGGCGGCGCGATCTGGATGGGCATCGGCGCCTTCATCATGGCCAAGATGGTCAGTTTCGAAATCTGATCGGGAACGCAAGGCTCATGCTAGATCAACCCACTGGCCCCACCATTCTGGGATTCGACGTCATCTTCGCCGGCACGATCCTGGCGCTGGTAGCGGCGGCTGCCATCGCTCTGGCCATCTATGCAGCAGTGACCGTCACCGACCCGATGGCCAAGCGCGTAAAAGCGCTCAACCAGCGCCGCGAGGCGCTCAAGGCCGGCATCGTGACCACCGCACGCAAGCGCCAGAGCGTGGTCCGCCGTAACGAAACCACGGACCGCATCGGCGAATTCCTCGGCTCCGCCAAGATGCTGCAGGAAAGCCAGATCAAGGCGATCCAGCAGAAGCTGGCGCAGGCAGGCATCCGCAACAAGGAATGGGCTGTCGCGGTCGTCTTCGCGCGTCTGGTCGCACCCATCGTGCTGGGCGGTTTCGCCGCCCTGGTGATCTACGGCATCGACTACTTCCCCGAGTGGAGCAGCTTCAAGAAGTTCATGGGCTTCGCGATCGCGGTGGGTGCAGGATACAAGGGACCGGACATCTTCATCCAGAACCTCGTCACCAAGCGCACCGACGCCATTCGCAAGGGGCTTCCCGACGCTCTCGATCTTCTCGTGATCTGCGCCGAGGCTGGCCTTACCGTCGATGCCGCGTTCGAACGCGTATCGCGCGAGCTTGGCCGGGCCTACCCGGAACTGGGCGACGAGTTCTCGCTCACCTCCATCGAACTCGCGTTCCTCACCGATCGCCGTCAAGCCTTCGAGAACCTCGCCTGGCGCGTGAACCTCGATGCTGTGAAGGGCGTGGTCACGACCATGATCCAGACCGAGCGCTATGGTACGCCGCTGGCATCGGCCCTGCGCGTGCTTTCGGCAGAATTCCGCAACGAACGCATGATGCGCGCCGAAGAGAAGGCAGCGCGCCTGCCCGCGATCATGACCGTGCCGCTGATCCTGTTCATCCTGCCGACGCTGTTCGTCGTCATCCTCGGACCTGCAGCGTGCTCGATTTCCGACGCATTCTCGGGCGGCGATCCGCAACCGCCCAAGGCCCACTGACCCGTCAACGAAAGAAGGACTGCTCCGGGAAGAGCAGTCCTTCTTGTTTCGGATGACGCCAGGTGGAGGGCAGTCCGATCGTCAGGCTCAGAACCTGTAGCCGACCGATGCCATCACGTTGCGCGGCGCACCCATGAAACAGTCGCCGCGCGCCAGGCACGAAGCATAGAACTTGTTGTTGAGCAGATTGGTGGCGTTGAGCGACACGCGCCAGTTCGCCATCGTCACTTCGGCGAGGGCGTCGACGGTGGTATTGCTCGGCGTGGTGATGTTCCACGCCGCTCCCGCCGACTTGCGCTGCCCGGTGTAGACGACGCCCGCACCCAGACGAAGCTGCGCTTCCTCAACCAGTCCAAAGGTCTTGGTCGTCCACAGCGAGGCGGTATGGCGCGGCATATAGGTCAGGTTGCTGTCTTCCGCCGCGCCCAGCTTGTTGTAGCCATAGTTGGCGAGAATTTCGAAGTTACCGGGCAATATCCGGCTGGCCTCGAATTCGACCCCCTTTGTCGTCAGTTCACCCGACTGCTCGATGACGTTGTTCGGCAGGTAGATCGGCCGGTTGCGTTCCTTGATGTGGAACGCCGTCACGGTAACGAGCGTGTTGAGATCTGGCTGCCATTTGACGCCCGCCTCGAACTGCGTACCCGTCTGAGGCACGAGACCGCCCGATAGCGGCAGAAAGCTCTCGGTATAGCTGAAGAAGGGCGAGAGGCCTGTGCCTATGTCGCCGATGATACCGGCACGGAACGTGGTGGCATTGTCCTTCTGCCCGGACGAGGTGCTCACATGATCGCGTCGGGCACCCAGGACGACCGAAACGCGGTCGTAGAAGCGGATCTGGTCCTGGACGTAGACGCCAAGCTGCTTCTGCGAATCGTAGGCGAAGGGACCAGACGGATCATAGGTCTGCAGGGCGTCGTAATCGATGTCGTAAATATCGATGACTTGCCCGCCGCCAGCGGAGCGCTTGCCAACCTTGTTCCAGCTGTAGTCCAGACCGACCAGCAGCTTGTGTTCGATGTTCTCGCCCGTGTTGAAGCTGAACAGCAGGTTGTTGTCGGTAGAGAACACGTTCATCCGCGCATCGCTGGCATCAGCAATGAGCCCGATCGTCCGGCCATCCGGCCCGTAAGGGTTGGTCGGATTGCCGTAGCTGTTGGCGTAGTGCGTGAAGTATTCCAGATCGCTGTCGATATAGCGCGCCTTCAGGCTGAGGCGTACCGCATCGGAAAAGCGATGAGTGATACTTCCCATTCCCTGCAGTGAGCGACCGGAATAGCGATCCCATCCCGGCTTGCCGGTGAAGGTATAGCGATCGAGACGCTCGGGATTGCCGGGATTGGGACGAAGCGCTCCCACGATCGGCAGGAACTGCGACGTCGAACCGGTATCATCCTCCTGATAGAGCCCGGTCAGGACAACGTCGGTATCAGGCGTCGGCTGCCAGCGGATCGACGGAGCGAACATGACCCGGTCGTCAGGCACATGATCGATGTAGGTGTCGGCATCACGCGCCCGGCCCACCGCGCGAATGGCAAGCGTGTCTGACAGCGCCAGGTTCACATCGCCCAATATCTCCTTGCGATCATAGCTGCCATAAACGGCAGTGATCTCGCCTGTCGTGTCGAAATGCGGCGTCTTGGAGACGAGGTTGACGAGACCACCGATCGAACCCTGACCAAAAAGAACCGAGGCCGGGCCCCGCACAATCTCCACGCGGGAGAAGTTGTAGGGATCGGACGTGATGCTGGCATAGTACGAGAAGATGTCCCGCATGCCGTCGCGGAACTGGAGCGCGTCGATACCGCGCACATTGAAGCCATCGACGCGCGTATCGCGGCCATATGGGTTGGCGGTAACGCCTGCGGCGTATTTGACCGTATCGCTGATGCTGATCGCACCCTGTGAAAGGTACTGATCCTCGGTGATGACCTTGATCGGCTGCGGCGTCTCGATGAGCGGCGTTTCCGTCTTGGTGCCCGCGAAACGCTCGGTCCGCGTGCCGGTGACGACGATGTTGTCACCGGTCTCGCCGCTGACGGGCGCCTCATCGGCCCACACGGGTTGGCCGGCGAGCATGCCTGCAAACCCGGCCATCGCGATCGTTCTTTTCATGAAATCCCCTGGCTCCGTATTCGATACGAGGCCGCCCATAGATTTTATGCGATCGATTCTCAATAGCAATTCTACGCTGGGTCGGGAGACTGCCTTGGTGCGAAGATACGGTCAGCCCGGATCGTCCCTGAACAACCGGGCAGCCGCGCAGCTAGCGGATGCAAAGTAGAGATGCACGTAACTCGCTGTCAGCGAGTCTTCGCGGTAGAGCACTTCTCCCGGGCGGCCCTCGGGCCCCACAGCCCGAGCCGCCGGCTGCAACGCACTCTCCATCCGCGAGTAATGAAAGGTGTGGCCACGCAGCGTTCCGCCGGGAAGGTCGATCTGCTGCAGGCCCAGCGCGGCCAGTCGGGGCTGCATGACAGCGCGGCCGGGAAGGATGCCAGCCATTGCAGCCGCCACGCCGTCGCGCCCCTCAAGTGCGTCGAGGCAATAGAGCATGCCGCCGCATTCGGCGAGGATCGGCTTCCCTGCGGCATGATGCGTGCGCAGCGCCTCGATCATGCCGCGATTGCCGGACAGCGCCTGTAGATGAAGCTCGGGATACCCCCCAGGCAGCCAGATCGCATCGCACTGCGGCAAAGACCTGTCATGCAGCGGCGAAAACCACTCCAGTCTGGCGCCCATGGCGCTCAGCCAATCGATATTGGCGGGATAGATGAACGCAAACGCCTCGTCACGCGCGATGGCAACGGTCATACCCTCCAGCAACTCGCTGTCCTGTGTCGGCAAGTCGGGCAAGGCGAAATTCACATCAGGCGGCAGCCAGGCGGCTGCGGCGGGAAGGTTGGCTGCGGCGCGGTCTATCCGCGCGTCGAGATCGTCGATCTCTGAGGCCTGTACCAATCCGAGATGCCGTTCCGGCAAGGCCGCGTCAGGATCGCGCGGCATGGCGCCAAGCCATGCGACGGAAGGCGGAACGCTCTGCTCCAGCATTTGCGCATGGCGCTCGCTACCCACGCGGTTGGCGACGACGGCGGCGAGTTCCACGTCCTGCCGGTAGGTCGCCAGCCCCTGCACGATCGCGCCGAATGTCTGCGCCATGGCTGATCCATCAATCACCGCCAACACCGGCAGCCCGAACCGCGCGGCGAGATCGGCAGCGGAAGGATCGCCATCGAACAGGCCCATCACGCCTTCCACCAGTATGAGGTCCGACTCCTGCGCAGCGTCGTGCAGCAAGCGGCGGCATTCCGCCTCTCCCACCATGAACAGGTCGAGCTGGTAAACCGGCGCGCCGCTCGCCTGTTCCAGAATCATCGGATCGAGGAAATCGGGCCCGCACTTGAACACGCGTACGCGCCGCCCAGCCTTGCGGTGAAGCCTCGCCAGCGCGGCTGTCACCGATGTCTTGCCCTGCCCGGAGGCAGGCGCAGAAATCAGCATGGCCGGGCAGCGCGCGGCTATGCTCACAGGTCTATGCCCACCTGCGCGCGCACGCCGGCGCGGAACGCATGCTTCTCATCTCTGATCGCGCTCACCGTGTCCGCCAGTTCGATCAGTTCGACGTGGGCACCGCGCCCGGTAATGACGACATGCTGCATCTCTGGTCGGGACTGGATCGGCGGCAGGACTTCCTCCAGCGAGAGGTAGCGGTAGTTGATGAGGTAAGTCAGCTCGTCGAGCACGACCAGCGAGATCGAAGGATCAGCCAGCGCCACCTTGGCCTTTTCCCACCCGGCCTGCGCCGTGGCGATATCGCGGCGCAAGTCCTGTGTCTCCCAGGTAAACCCCTCGCCGCAGTTTTCCCAGGTCACGCCGTCCTGGCGAGAGAGGAAAGCCCTTTCCCCCACGTCCTGCTTGCCCTTGATGAACTGGAATACCGCCGATTTGCGTCCATAGCCCAGCATGCGGACCACCATGCCGAAGGCGCTGGAGGACTTGCCCTTGCCATTCCCGGTAAGGACGAGCACCAGCCCCTTGTCACGCGTGGCGGCGGCTATCCGGGCATCGACCACCGCCTTGTGCTTGCGCGTGCGCTCCTTGTGCCTGCGTTCTTCCTCGGTGATTTCGTTCACCGCGCGCGCTCGCGGCGAAGTTCCGGCCGAGCCGAAAGGATGAGCGCCCAGATCGCCGCCGCTACGCCGGACCACAGCACGCTGGCCAGCAGCGTCCTCGGGAAATAACACGCGATGCGCGGCAGGAATTCGGCGATGGTCGGATCGGCGTAGCGACCGCCGAGGAAATAGAAACCGCCGCTGGAAAAGAGATGCGAGGCAAAGGTTGCCAGAGCCAGCGCGACGACGATGGCAGGCAGCGACTGCAACCGCTCGGGCATGCGTGCGGCGAAACGGCCTGCCATCCACATCACCGCGTAGGCCGGAATCAGCATGGCATAGGCCGGAGTGTAGCAGAAATCGGAAACGCCAAGGATCGAGATCGATACGACGTCGATCGCATAGGCCAGGGCGAACAGCGCGACGAAGCCCGAGAAACGCCGGACGAAATAGCCCAGCACGAAGAAGCTGGCGAGCGCCGTGCTTGGGACGTGGACTAGATGGGTCAGCGCGTGCGAGCGAGTCAGCAGCATGACCCCGGCGAGCGCGCCGAACACGGCAAGCTGAAAGCGCGGGGATTGGGAAAGCTGGGATTGGGAAAAAAGGGAACGATCCATCGTCGATACTCCGGATAAGGTCGGGAGAAGCGCGTCAAGGCGCACGCGCAAGGCGTGCGCGGGAGCAAGAGGCCGGATGGCCCCGATCAGAACTCAGGCGATTGGCATGACTTCACAGGCTCCCTTCGACGCGACACACGAATGTCGTCCGCCAAGGGATGTCCCCGCCACACAGCGAGGCCCTCGTCCGCCCGGTTCATCCCGCCCGCGCGAAGGAACGACGGCATCGGGCCGGTTTCCTGACTTACCGGTTCATCGCGCTTTCCGCCGCCTTCTCGAAAACCAGAGGCTTCCAATGGCATGTGGCGATGCGCTCACCGGTTACAGTTGCGGGAGCAGTGCCAGCAGAGGCGGCTTTCGCCAACCTTCCCGGACTTCCCGATTAAGCCCTTGCGGGCACCCGATACGCCGGCTCGCATACGGCAGGTTGTCTTCGCTCGCAAGCATATTGCACTTGCGCGCGGCGCACCTGCACGATAGTTGCCGCGCCGCGACAGGTTCCCAGCAATGGGATCAAAAGGGAACCGGGTGAAATACCCGGGCTGCCCCTGCAACTGTAAGCGGCGAGCCATCCGGCCAATACGCCATTGGGACTGCAACGTCCTGAGAAGGCGGCCGGACCGGCCCTGACCCGTGAGCCAGGAGACCTGCCTGACGCGGTCGTTCTTCATCCGGGCAGGGTGCACCGGGTGTTCGAGGGCCCTGCCACAAGCAGGGTCATCCCTCGCGCAACGACAGCCACCGCCTTGCCGGCCAGATCCGTGCGAGGGGCGTCATGTCGTGCCCGTCCGATCGCGGCGGGGCTGCGGGCCGTTCCTTCGCGCGGATGCAACCGGCGGGCATAATGCCGTTTGCATGAAGGGACTTAACGCCCGTGTCCAATCTGATCCGCAAGGCCGCATTGCCGGCCACGTGGCCTGCCATCCTCTGCTTCATCCTTCCCGCTGTCGCTCACGCTGACGAAGCGCCTGACACCAGTATCGTCGTCTCAGCACTGCGCACCCCGGTATCGCAGGAACGCGTATCCTCAACCATCACCGTGTTGGACGAAGAGGCGATCGTGCAGGACCAGCCGATCGCGCTCACCGACATTCTCCTTCGCACGCCCGGCATCAGCCTCACCCGCAACGGCGGGTACGGCACGGCGACCAGCCTGCGCATTCGCGGCGCGGATAGCGGGCAAACCGTCATGGTTCTCGATGGCATGCGCCTCTCGGATCCGTCCTCGACCGCGGGCGGTTTCGGCTTCGCCAACATGTTCCTGGATGATGCCGAGCGCATCGAAGTTCTGCGCGGTCCGCAGTCGATCCTGTGGGGCAGCGATGCCATCGGCGGTGTGGTGAACGTGACTACGCGCATGCCGGAAAAGGCGCTGGAAGGCAGCTTTGTGGCGGAAGGCGGCAGCAACGAGACGTTTTCCGCCCGCGCCGGAGTGGGCGGCAAGAACGACGCGGTGGACTGGCGCCTGTCGGGCTCTACGTTTACCACTGACGGCATCTCCGCCCGTGCCAACGGCGCCGAGGACGATGGCTATAGGCGCAGCGCGGCTAGCGGAACGGCTCGCGTGCGCCTCGCCCCTGAGATCTCGCTGGATCTGCGCGGTTACTATTCCGATGCCCGCAATGATTTCGACGGGTCAGCGGGCGATTCCGGTGCCTTCGGTCTCACGCAGGAATGGTCAGGCTATGCCGGCCTCAACTTCGCGCTGCTGGACGGACGCTTCACCAATCGCCTTGCCGTGCTGAATTCGGTCACCGACCGAAAGAACTACGACCCTGCCCGCAGCATCCGTTCGCTCAACTTCGACGCCCATGGCAGACTGCGCCGGTACGAGTATCAGGGTACTTACAGTTTTTCCCACGTCCTTCAGGTAATCTTCGGCGCGGAGCGCGAAGAGCAGCGGATGACCACTGCGTCACCGTCCAACAACAACGTGCCTTATGCGAAGACGCCCTTCAAGGTCGATACCAACAGCCTCTACGGGCAAGTGAGGCTCACGCCGGTCACCGGACTGACGCTCGACGGTGGCGCCCGTTATGACCACCAATCGCGTTTCGGCGGTAACACGGTGATGAGCGCAGGCGCTGCCTATTCCCCCAACGACGGTATGACCATTCTGCGCGCCAGCTACAGCGAGGGTTACAAGGCACCCTCGCTCTACCAGATGTTCAGCGCCTACGGCGTTGCCGATCTCCAGCCCGAGAAGGCGAAAGGCTGGGAACTGGGCGCGGAGCAGTCGCTGGGTGAAATCCTGCGCGTTTCGGCCACTTGGTTCGAGCGAGAGACCGACAATCTCATCGATTTCGCCTATTGCCCCACCAGCGGCGCCCTGCCCGGCATCTGCTACATACCTGGCACCAGCACGACACGCTTCGGATATTATGCTAATGTCAGGAAAAGCCACGCAGAGGGCATCGAACTCGCAGCCTCGGCGCGGTGGAGCGTGCTGTTCGCCAGCGGCAACTACAGCTGGATCGCGGCGGAGGATCGCACCGCCGACAGTGCCACGTACGGCCGCCAACTCGCCCGCGTGCCGCGCCACCTCGCCAATGCGGAAGCAGGCGTTGAGCTGCCTTCAGGCCTCCGTGGCAGTTTAGCCGCCCGCTATTCGGGCCGCACATTCGATAGCGCCAGCGGCACTGCCACGCTGGACGCCTACTGGCTATTTGACGTGCGCGCTCAGTGGCCCATCACCAAGGGCCTGATGTTGCAGGGCCGGGTCGAGAACTTGGCTGACAAATCATACCAGACGGCACGCGGCTATGGCACCTTGGGTCGGACGTTCTACCTTGGCGTCAGGAGCCGGTTCTGATGCTGCGCGCCGCCGAGCCGGGCGCGGCAGTGGTGGTCTGCTCCACCTGCCGCGTCAGCCCTGAGACGCGCGAGGACGAAGGCGGGCGGCGCGGCGGCGCGCTGCTCGCCGAGGCCATGCGGGCGGTGCAGCAAGAAGTGCCGGAACTGGCGGGCGTGGCGGTGCAGGAAATGCCCTGCCTGTTCGCCTGCAAGCGGCACTGCACCGTCCATGTCCGCGCGCCCGGCAAGGTCGGCTACGTGCTCGGTGATTTCACGCCCGAACGCGATGCCGCCCGCGCCATCCTGGAATACGCCGCTCACCATGCCGCGAGCGAGGAAGGTGTCGTTCGCTATGCCGACTGGCCCGAAGGCGTGAAAGGCCACTTCATCACGCGGACGCCGCCCGAAGGATACCTATGCACATGATCCGCATCGCCAGCCCCGCCGACTTCATGCAGGCACTGGACAACCTGCCCCGGCCCGACGAGGACGCGCTGAACGTTGCCCGCACGCGCCAGTGCGAGCTAACCAAGCCCGCCGGCGCGCTAGGGCGACTGGAGGACATCGCCGTGTTCGTGGCCGGGTGGCAGGCCAATCCACGTCCGGCGATGGATCGCGTGCAGGCCGTCGTCTTTGCCGGCAATCACGGCGTCGCGGCGCGCGGCGTCAGTGCCTTCCCGGTGGAGGTGACCGCGCAGATGGTTGCCAACTTCCACACTGGCGGCGCGGCGATCAACGCCCTGTCCCGCGCGAGCGGTGCCGCGCTGTCAGTGATCCCGCTCGAGCTCGACCGCCCGACCGGAGACATCAGCATTGAACCTGCCATGAGCGAAGCGGAATGTCTGGTTGCCGTCAATGACGGCGCGGCGGCGGTTTCAGCAGACACACAGCTACTTCTGGTCGGCGAGATGGGCATCGGCAACACAACACCAGCCGCGGCCCTGTCCGCCGCTGCCTTCGGAGGAGATGCAGCGCAGTGGTGCGGCAAGGGTTCGGGTGTCGATAGCGACGGCATAGCGCGCAAGATCGCAGCGGTCGAAGACGCTCTCACGCTGCACCTGCCGCATTGCCATGATCCGTTCGAAACGATGCGGCGGCTGGGCGGGCGCGAGATCGCCGCGATGGCCGGCGCCATCCTTGCCGCGCGGCGCATGCGCATTCCGGTGCTGCTCGACGGCTTCATTGCCTGTGCTTCGATCGCACCGCTCGTGAAGCAGGTTCCCGGCTTTACCGATCATTGTCTTGCCGCGCATTGCTCGGCGGAACAAGCGCACGCCGCGTTGCTGCTGCACTTTGGCCTCGCCCCGCTGCTGCAGCTTGGCATGCGGCTGGGTGAAGGATCGGGCGCGGCCCTTGCCGTCCCAATCGTGCGGGCGGCACTTGCTGCGCACAACGAGATGGCGACATTCGCCGAAGCAGCCGTGGCGACCGGGAAGTGAGCCCCCGCATCATCCACTTGTTGCGGCACGGCCCGCCGACGCGGACAGGTCTCCTGCTGGGCCATCTTGACGTGCCTGCCCTGACTGCGGACTGCCCTGCCATCCTGCGCCGGGTGGCAAACCTTGATATCCGGCAGATCATCAGTTCCGACCTCAGCCGGGCCGATGCACAGGCCGAGCGTCTTTCCGAACATCTGGATGTGCCGCATCATTCGGACCCGTGCTGGCGCGAACTCAATTTCGGTGCATGGGAGGGACTTGCACCGGAGCTTGTAGACGAGGCCGCCCTCACCCGGTTCTGGAACGATCCAGATACAAGTCCGCCCCCCGAGGGAGAACGTTGGTCGGACCTGCTCGGCCGGGTTCGCTGTGGCCTCTCCCGGCTTGAAACGGACACGCTGGTCGTCACCCACGCAGGCACCATGCGCGCGGCGACTTCGCTGTTGACCGGGCTCGGCCATCGCGAGGTCTGGGCGTTCGACCTGCCGTATCGCGCGTTGCTGTCGTTCAGGATTTGGCCGGGTCAACCGATGTCTGGGCAGATCATCGGGCTCGACACGGGCTATCAGGCATGAAGCCGCTGGTCCTCGCGGTACAGTTCATGACGCGCCTCCCGCTACCGGCCATCAACGCTGCCGAAAGGGATTTCGCGCGTGCCATACGCTGGTTTCCAATCGCCGGCGCGGTCGTGGGAATGTGCATTGCTGGGGCAGCCTGGGCGGGTGCGCTTCACGACCCGTGGGCCGGCGCATTGGCCGCACTGCTGGCCTGGGTCGCCATTACGGGCTCTCTTCACCTCGACGGACTCGGCGACATCGCCGACGCTTCAGGAGCCGCGCATCAGGATCGCGAGCGCATCTCGGCAGTGCTTGCCGATCCCCACATCGGCAGCTTCGGTGTCACCGCAATCGGACTGCAGTTGATCGCGAAGCTGGTGCTTCTCCGCCTTGCCATCGAAACCACTACATCGCTCGCGCTTCTTGCCGTTCCGATCGCGGCGAGGATCGGGCCGCTGGTGTGGACGCTGACACTGCCGCCACTTCATCCGGGCATGGGCAGCACGTTTGGAGCCGGCGCGACATGGCCGATATGCGCGATCTGGATTGCCGGCCTGTTCAGCATTTCCTTCGCGCTCTCATCGCCCGGATTGCTCGCCTGCCTTCCCGCGATGGCCATCTGGGCGCTATGGCTCCGCCGGCGCATTGGCGGCATTTCCGGCGATGGCCACGGTGCCGGTATCGAAGTTACTGAAACTGCGATGCTCGCGGCACTGGTCTTCCTCTCATGAATGCCCGCCCCGTGCATGGCGGCCGGCTGGAAGAGGCATGCGCGCATTTCGGCGGTCGGCCCGCCGAGTGGCTCGATCTGTCCACCGGGATCAACCCCCGCCCCTGGCCTGGTGCGGAAAGCATCCGACCTGATTGGCGCGCCCTGCCCGATCCGCAGGCGCTGGCGCGCTTGGAGACGGCAGCATCTGATTATTTCGGCGGCGACCAGACCTTATGCTGCGCTGTGCCGGGCAGCGAGGCGGGGCTGCGCGCTTTGGGACGCGTTCTTGACCTTCCGGCCCAGGTCACGCCGCTTACTTATGGCACCTATGCGCAGGCCTTCGCTCAACCTGAAACTGGCAATCTACAGCCGAGCGTGCGCATCGTCGCAAATCCCAACAACCCTGACGGGGCGCTGCTTTCACGCGAAGCATTGATCGCAGCGCTTGGGAGACAGGAACGGGAACAAGGCTGGCTGATCGTCGACGAGGCATTTGCCGATTGTCATCCCGGAGCCAGCGTGGCCGGTCACGTGGCCAATGGGCGCCGCCTGATCGTGACTCGTTCGTTCGGCAAGTTCTTCGGGCTCGCCGGAGTACGCCTTGGCTTCGTGATAGCACCGAAGCCGCTGCTTTCACGGCTTCGAGCGCTTCAGGGGGACTGGCCCGTCTGCTCTGCCGCGATTGCCTTCGGATGCGGCGCCTATGCCGATGCCCGCTGGATCGACCAGACGCGACAGGCCCTGCGAACAGACGCTGCCCGGCTCGACGGCGTCCTTGCGCGGCACGGCCTGCAAGCGATGGGCGAAAGCCCGCTGTTCCGTCTGGTTCGCACTCCCGATGCCAGCCACTTGTTCAACGCGCTCGCCCAGGCCCGAATCCTCACCAGGCCATTCGCGGACTACCCCGACTTGATCCGCTTCGGTCTGCCGGCCAGCGCCAGGCACCTTGCGCGGCTGGATGCAGCGCTGACGGACTGGTCCGGCCGTGGCTGAACCGATCGCACTTTGTGCGTTGATGCTCGACGCCGCGCTTGGCTGGCCGGACAGGCTTTACCGCCGCATCGGGCATCCGGTCGGACTGTTCGCGCGTATCATCAACGCCGGCGGAAGACGATGGAATTGCCCGCGGCACTCGTGCCTCGCGCGGCGCCTTTACGGTTTGGCGGCAATGCTCTTCCTCATAGGGGTAATTGGCGGCGGAGCATTTGCCGCAGAGCATATGATACGGCTGGCGCTCGGGCCCTGGGCGTGGCTGGGCCTCGCGCTCGCGGCGTGGCCCGCATTTGCGCAGCGTAGCCTGGACGATCACTTCTCCGCCGTTGTCAGCGCTCTGGCGCGTAACGACCTGGCCGCGGCCAGAAGCGCGGTGGCAATGATCGTAGGGCGCGATACCGCTGCGCTTGACCGTGCCGGGGTTGCCCGCGCGGCGATAGAGAGCCTTGCGGAGAGCTTCTGCGACGGCGTGATCGCGCCGCTGTTCTGGCTGCTCGTGCTTGGCCTGCCGGGCGTGTGGATATTCAAGGCGATCAACACGGCGGACAGTCTGGTCGGCCATCCCGAAGAGCCGCTTCGTGCCTACGGATGGGCTGCGGCACGCATCGACGACGCAGCCAATCTTGTCCCCGCGCGCATCAGTGCCCTCCTCATCTGCCTCGCCGGGGGCGGTGGGTGGAAGGTGCTGCGGCGTGATCATGCCAAGCACGCCTCACCCAACGCAGGCTGGCCGGAAGCGGCGATGGCGGGGGCTCTGGGCATCTGGCTGGGCGGACCGGTGCGATATGATGGCGTGATTGCCGCCAAGCCGACGATAGGCGAAGGAACTGCTGCCGGTCTGGGAGTGATGATACGGGCACGAAACGTTTATCGGCGCGGCTGCGCCATTGCATGGATACTGACGGGAGGAATCGCATGCCTGGCTTGATGCTGCAGGGAACGGGCTCGGACGTCGGCAAGTCGGTGCTTGTCGCCGGCCTCTGCCGGGCGCTGTCCAATCGGGGCCTTAACGTGCTGCCCTTCAAGCCGCAGAACATGTCGAACAATGCTGCCGTCACTGCCGACGGAGGCGAGATCGGCCGGGCGCAGGCGCTGCAGGCCATGGCCGCACGCGCCGAACTGCACACCGACATGAACCCGGTGCTGCTCAAGCCTCAGGGAGACCGGACCTCGCAGCTCATCGTCCATGGCAAGGTGCGGGGGAATCTCGGTTCCGCGACCTTTCGCGAGGATCGGCGCAGTCTGCTGCCGGAAGTGCTGGAAAGCTGGCGGCGCCTGACACATCGGTGCGATCTCGTCATCGTCGAAGGTGCCGGCTCCCCGTCCGAGATCAACTTGCGCGACGGCGACATCGCCAACATGGGCTTTGCGCGCGCGGCGAATGTGCCGGTAGTGCTGGTCGGCGATATCGATCGCGGCGGAGTGATCGCCTCGCTCGTGGGTACGCGGGCGGTACTCGATCCCAGCGATGCGGCGATGATCCAGGGCTTCATCGTCAACAAATTCCGCGGCGATCCCGCCCTGTTCGCGGACGGCTATGCTGCAATTGCCGAGCGCACCGGCTGGCGCGGCTTCGGCCTCGTTCCCTGGCTCAGTGCCATGAGCCGTTTGCCCAGCGAGGACGCGGTAGTGCTGGAACGCGGCCTTGCGGCGAGTAGCGAGAGGACCGTGATCGCCTGCCCCATGCTGCCGCGCATCGCCAACTTCGACGATCTCGATCCGCTCAAGAGCGAACCCGGCGTGCAGGTTGTCATGGTCCCGCCGGGGCGCCCAATTCCCGTCGACGCGGCGCTGATCGTCCTGCCCGGCTCGAAGGCGACGATCGCTGATATGGCATTCGTGCGCGAACAGGGCTGGGATGTGGACATTCTTTCGCACCACCGCCGCGGCGGGGCGATACTCGGCATTTGCGCGGGGTATCAGATGCTGGGCAAGAGAATATCCGACCCGCTCCGTATCGAAGGAGAGGCCAGCGAGATTGCAGGTCTCGGCCTACTCGATCACGATACCGTACTAGGCCCCGAAAAGGTCCTGCGTCAGGTACGCGGAGAGGCGCTCGGCGCCAGGTTCAGCGGCTACGAGATGCACATGGGAGAGACTTTGTCTGCACGCCCCTGCCAGCCGTTCGCCATACTCGACGACGGGCGAAGCGATGGCTCGGTTTCCCCGGATGGAAGAACGATGGGAAGCTACTGTCATGGACTGCTGGATTCAGGCAGCTTGCGCCGCGCTTTGCTGGCCCGGATCGGCGCGCAAGGGACGGGACAAGACCACGGCTCGCTCGTCGACGCCGCGCTGGACGAACTCGCGGACGAACTGGAACGGCACCTCGACATCTCGGGCCTTATGTCGATCGCGCGAGGGGGCGGCCAATGAGCACGCTGTTCGTGATCGGCGGCGCCCGATCAGGCAAAAGTCGTTACGCCCAGCGGCGGATAGAAGCCCTGCCTGGAAACCTGGCGTTCATTGCCACTGCCCAGCCATTCGACGACGAGATGACACAGCGTATAGCCCGCCATCGTTCGGATCGCGGAGAGCGCTGGACAACCTGGGAAGCGCCGATCGATGTCTCCGAAGCAATCGCGAAGGCAGCTCGCTGCGCCGATGCCGTCCTTGTCGATTGCCTCACACTCTGGCTGAGCAACGTTATGCTAGCCGGCCTCGACACCGAGGCCATGGGGGCAACACTCATCGCGGCACTACGTGCTTCATCCGTACCTGTCGTGGTCGTCGCAAACGAGGTCGGGATGGGCATCGTACCGGAAAATGCGCTCGCCCGCCGGTTTCGCGACGATGCGGGCCGTCTCAACCAGAACGTCGCCGCGATGGCAGACGAGGTTGTGCTTGTCTGTGCCGGCCTGCCGCTCGTGCTCAAGTCGGGCTGAACGTGAGCACGGGGGACAGGGCCTTATCCCTACTTGCTCATCCGGCTGCGATCACAAGCCCAGAGCATCCTCATCCGCAGTGACGGCGGCCATTTCGGCGCGCGCCGCTGCGATGCGGGCAAGCGCATCGATCAGCTTGACCTCTGCATCCGTTGCGGTTTCTTCCCGCTGGTTGACCAGGAAGAAATCGCTCGAGCCCAACTCGAACCGCCTGCGTTCCGCGCCCGCCAGCCGGTCAGCCAGATCCCGTTCGCGGCGTGCTGTATCCACGAGCTGGTTGGCAGCGTCCACCTCGATGCCGATCCCCGCCACCTCGGTACGGATCTTTTCCACCAGATAGCGCTGTTTGATGGACAGTTCATCGATCTTGGCCTGGCTCTCGGCAAGCTTGCCCTTTGCCTTGCGGTTCTGCAGCGGGATCTTGAACGTCACCCCCACGATCACTTCGAGCGGGGTGCGACTGTATCCGCCGAGACCTTCCGGCCCAACGTCCTTGGCGACCTCGCCGTTGAGGTCGAGCCGGGGCAGCAGGTCGTTCCGGGCCATCGCCAGCTTGATGGTAGCCTGCTCTATTTCTTCCAGCAGGATGCTGAAATCGGGCCGGTCCTCGACGTTGAAGCCCGGGTTCGCGCCAAGCCCCAGGAATGCCTGTGTCTCGTCAGGCAGGCGAGCCTGATCGACGATAACCGGCAAGCCCTGCTCATCACGGTAATACAACGAAAGCTTGTTGGCGGCGTCCAACAACCCGCGCCGGGCTTCCACGACCAGCGCCTGGCGTTTCACAAGGTTTGCCTCGTTCTCGGTCAGCAGGATGTCCGGCCGCGCGCCCAACTGGACCTGCCGGGCAATACCGAAGCTGCGCTGCTCGGCAAGCGCGAGCAGCGCTTCATAGGCCTTCAGCTTGAGGCCCGACGCCACCCACTTCTGGTACGCCTCGATCGCGCGCGCCTGCACGCCGATCGCCGTCGCCCTCGCCTCGAAGCGTGCAATGTCGATGTCGTTGGCGGCCAAGCGAACTTCGGAGCGGCGCGCATCGATCAACCTGTCCCGGAGCAGCGAATAGAGCGCGCCGACCTTAAATTCGCCCAGCCGATTGGTGTAAGCCTTGTCCTCATAAACCGGAAAGTCACCGCGCGAGTTACGGTACTGGCCGTAGAGATACCCGCCATTGTCCATGAACGGTCGCTCCGCCTTTCCGGCGATCTGCGTCCCGTCGTAATAGCCTTCTACGCGGCTGGTCCCGTCCACCGAGAACACGGTATCGAACGCACCCTCCGCAGATAGCGCCCTGCCTGCCGACTGCCGTGTCCGCGCAAGAGCCGCAATGATGTCAGGCGCTGAGCGGGCCGAGGATCGCAGAACCTCCTCAAGCGTGAGCGGCGCTGCGAGAGGTGTCGGTGCGCCTGCCGGCTCCATTTGTCCATGCGCGGTCCCGGCCGACGCGCAATACAGCATGAACGCGGCAATCGCGGTCAATCGCAAAGGGATCATTTCTTTTTCTCGAACGAGCTTTTTTCGTCCTTGCCGTTTTCTGCCTGGGCAACCTGCTCCTGCCCGAAGTTCAGCGGAAAGTCGTTCAGCTGGCGCCACAATTCATAGCCCACCGTGACGGTGTCGCCCTGTATCCAGCCGCGCACCTTGCTGCCTTGGCGCACAAAGCGGCGCGCCGGCCAGGCCGGCTTGGCCGGCATCGGCTCGACAAGAACGCGAAACAGTCCGTCAGCCCGCGGCGTGGGGTCGGCAGAACGGACACGGCCGTCGTATATGCCCGCAGCAAATGCCGGCCAGCCGCTGAACTGGAAGGCCGGAAAACCCTCGAACTCCAGCCTGACCGACCGGCCGGGACTGACCAGCGGAATATCCCGTCCATCAACGTAGAGTTCCACAGCGCGCTCGATCCGCTCCGGCGCGATGGTTGCGAGCACTGTCCCCGCCGAGATGAGCGCACCCCCGGCCGCTGCATTCAGGTTCTGCACACGGCCATCGCGCGGCGCGGTGACGACCTGCGCCGACTGGCGGTTTTGCTTCACCTCGATCTGCTTGAGCTTGGCCCGGGCCTCGGCAAGCTTGGCATCGGCGTCAGCGACCTTGATCTGGGTCTGCTCGAAATCGCGCCGCGCCGCGAGCCCCTCCGCATAGAGTTGATTGGTTCTTCGCACATCGATCGCGGCGACCGCACGGGCCTGCATGATCGCTGCGATCTGCGCCTCAACCTCCGCGCGCTCTGCGGCAAGGCGCTCGAGGAGATTGGGGTCTACGTCGACCACCCGCACGATCGGATCACCGGCTTGCACAAAGGCGCCGTCATGGACGAAGAACTGCTCGACACGCCCATCCACCAGAGACGAGACCTGACGCGGGCGATCGTCGGGATCGAGAGCCGTGACCTGTCCCCCGCCCTGTGCCGTCTGCAGCCACGGTACGAACAGAATGGCCACTGCCAGTACGAACCCGAGCAGGATGAGCCAAGCCACCACGATGGCGATTTTCGGAGGCTTCAGGCTGGCGAGAGACCTGAAATGCACCATCTGCGCCGCCTCGATAGTCATCGCGTCGCCTCCCGCCCAGTCAGGAACTGGAGGAACTCTTCCTTGCTATCGAAGCGATCTTGCCGGTTCGTCCCCAACCAATACCAGGAATCAAGCTCAAGCGCTTCAGGCCGCCCCGTGCACAGCAACACCGTGGTGCGCCTTTCGCGCAGCACGTCCAGCGTAGAGCGAAGATAGTAGAGCGGCATCATGTCGTACAGCTGCGACATCAGCAGCACCCGGGGGCCGCTGAGCACGGCATTGGCAAGCTTCAGTTGCATCACCTCGACGATCGACAGGGGGGAGCCCGAGCTGGCCAGCTGTGTATCCAGCCCGTTCGGCAGGCTGGCGATACGCGCTGCGAGCCCCACCCGGTCGAGAGCCTCCATCATGCCGGCGCCGCTTCCCTCGCCGCCTTCTGCAAGCATCAGGTATTCGCGCAGCGTGACATCGACGATGGTCGGGCGATTGAGCACCATCACCGCAGAGCGCAGCAGATACATGTCGAAGCTGCCCAATTCGCTGCCGCCGATCGAAACGATGCCGGTGTCCGGAGTAGTGTGGCGCTTCAGCAGCAGTGCGATCTGGCTTTCCACGCCGGGCTCCGCCAGTGCGACCGCCTGCTCGCCGCTGCGTATCTCGAAGTCGAAATGCGACCGGCCAAGTTCGACCTGCCGGAAACGAACCGAGCCATCCTCCGGTGTCTGTCCGTTGCGTCCCAGCGGCTCCTGCGGGATCGAAAAGACTTGCGTGAGTTCTTCGGAGCTCGCGACAAGATCGTAGAACGTGTCAAGATACCAGCCCAGCTGGTAGATGCCGTAGAACACGCCGGACAGGATCAATTCCGCTGCGACAAGCTGGCCGATCGACAATTCGCCGCGAAGAATAAGGTTGCCGCCCAGAGCCAGCAGCGCCGCGCCGGCAAAGGCGTAGACGAGGAAGTACCCGAGAGTCTGCGCGAAACTGTACCGGAAATAGCGGCGATGGGCCTGAATGTAGTCTGCCGTCACCGCCTCCGACCGGTCCATCGCGAAATCGAGATGGCGTGCAGACTTGTAGAAGCCGTTCGATGCGCCGACGCTTTCCAGCCATTGCGCCGCGTTGTGCTTGGCGTGCGAAACCGCCACCGCTCCCCCTATCGCGCCGTGCCGCCATATCAGCCAGATCAGGAAGCAGATGGCGACCAGCACCAGGTTGAAGGCAAGGAAAAACGGATGGTAGAAGCTCGTGACCATCAGCCCTACCGCGCCCTGAAGCACGATGGTGAAGGCCCCGATAACCAGGCTGGGGACCGATTTCTGAACGACCGCCATGTCGAAGTAGCGATTGAACAAGCTCCCCCGGCTTTCGTCAGCGAAGAAAGGGTTCTGCGCGTGGACGGCTCGCACAGTGATTTCCGCCACTACGCGCGCGAAGATGCGCCGCTCGAATATCGTGAGCAGGTAGATGCGCATCGCACTCAATCCTGCGACGACAAGCAGCAGCACGAGAAGCACGCCTGAAAGAATCCACAGCGGTGCGACCAGTGCTGTGCGGGCCACCGAATTTATCAACAGCTGGACGGAGATGGGTGTCGCCAGCGACAAGAGAGTGATCGCTACGGTGTAGACTATCCCTACATTCACATATCCCCGGTCAGGGCCGACGATTTCCGAAAGCCATGCAGCCGCCTGCCGCAGGCCTATACGCTCACCAGCCAATCCCGAACCCCATTGGAAAATGCGGTGCTAAATCTAATGCGCTTGTGGCACGACGCAACCGGTTGTTGCTGCGCTGCAATAGAATCTAACATTCGGGAAAAGTTTGCGGCAAACATCCTCATCGAATGACGGCCAAGAACACGCTGGCCATGGCCGGGTCGGACGAACTGCGCGAGATGAAGTTAATGGAAAAGCCATCCCCAACGGTGATCCGACATAAACTTATGTTATATTGAGATAAATTTTCGCGTTTGAGCAACCTTATGCGCCGTCACACGTTCATACCCCAAGGATCCGCCTTAAACAAAACATGCGCGCGGCTCCATTCCCGGAGTGGATTGATGAGCAATTACAGCCTGAAATTTCTCGACGAGCCTGACGGCGCGGAGAGCAAGCCGTTCGCCTTCAATGCGCCAGATGCCAGCGAAGCCCTTCTGATCGCCCGTACCGAAGCGCCTGATCGTGATGTCGAGCTCTGGAAGGGAAGCACCAAGCTGTGCACACTGCGTGGAGGCAAGCACTGGAAGGTCCAACGCGGCATCTTCTAGACGCCGCGAGTCTCGCGCCGGCCAAGATCTCTTCTTTTGTTCATACGATGCCGCTGGCCAGAGCCTCGGGCCAGCGGCACTTCAATTTGCGAAGCCATTGCAGGCTGCAGGCTTCAATCCGTCCGCTTCTTTGCGGCACTCGGATGACCACCCGCTGCATCTGGCGGTGTATCGGCTCCATCATCCCAACGATCTGTCTCGCTTGAGCGTTGGCCTGTGACGTTGCGTGCATCGCGTGGCTCATACTCCCCGCGCCCTTCCTTCGCCTTCTCCTCCTCTCGCCAGCTTTTCCCGGGTTCTCCCTTGGTGCCTACTACGCGGCGTGAATCTTTTGGTTCATACTCTCCGCCTCCGGACATGGCCTTCTCCTTCAGTCTTGCTTGACGGCTTTATGATCGGGGTGTCGGGCGACTAGTGGCCTCGCCCCCGGATGGCTGAACCGCGCTAGAGCCCCCTTCATCTAGGTTACAATCCGCACCGGCACGCCCTTTGCCGCGGGCGTCTTGGACAGTTCGTCATGATACCATAGCGGCATAAGCGGGTTCATCTCGGGATAGTAGGCACCCAGGCAACCGTCAGGTAGGTCGAATGGCGTGACCGTCAGGCCATCTACCTGTCGATGCACGCCGTCGTCAGCATCGCTCGCCAACGCGACCACTTGCCCGGCTTGCAATCCAGCCGCAGCGATGTCTCGGGGGTTCATGAGCAGTACGTCGCGCGTGCCCTCGATCCCGCGAAGCCGGTCAGAAAAGCCGTAGATCGTCGTATTGAACTGATCGTTCGATCGCATGGTCACAAGGCGATAGCGCCCCGCCTTGTCAGGCACGCCGACCGCGCTCAGCGTCGTCGGCGCTGTGAATTCCGCCTTGCCGCTATCCGTCTTCCAGATCCGCTCGCGCGCGGCGTTTCCTTTATAGAACCCGCCGGGCGTGAACATGGGCTCATTGAAGGCGCGGAATTGGTCCGGATAGGTCGCTTCTATCAGATCACGAACCTTGCCGTAGTCGCCGGTCCATTCATCCCACTTGACCGCCGGTCGGGGATCGAGCGTGGCTTTCGCAATCCCTGCAACGATTGCCAGTTCCGATTTCAGATGCTCGCTTGCCGGCTTTCGCTTGCCAATGGACCCGTGGATCATCGAGAGCGAATCCTCCATCGTCACTGATTGCGGCCCGCTGGACTGCACATCTTCTTCGGACCGGCCGAGGCAAGGCAGCAGGTATGCGACCTCGCCGTTCACGAGATGGCTGCGATTGAGCTTGGTTGCGATCTGGACGGTCAGACGCATTCGCCTCCATGCGTCCTCCATCATCGTGCGCTCCGGTATGGCGCGGACGAAATTTCCACCCAGCCCGATGAAGGCGCGGATACTGCCAGCCACGATCCCTTCGCATGCCTCGACGGTATTAACGCCCTGTTGGGTGGGCGGGTCGAAACCAAATAGCTGCTTCAATCGATCATTGGGCACCAGGTCAGGCTTTTCGGTAATGCCGACCGTGCGCTGCCCCTGGACATTGGAATGGCCCCGCACGGGCGAGATCCCGGCTCCTTCGACGCCGATGTGCCCCCGCAGCAGTAGCAGATTCACCAGCATGCCGATCGTCTGAGAGCCGTGCACATGCTGGGTCACGCCCATGCCGTAAATAGCGATGACCTTTTTCGCTCCGCAATAGACGTCCGCCGCTGCTTGCAGGTCCGCCCGGGTGAGGCCCGATTCCCGTTCGATCTCCTCCCAACTGGTCGCTTCGGCCTTTTCCACCATCTGCCCGAAACCCTCGGTGTGCTGACCGATGAAGTCGAAATCGAGCAGATGACGCCCTTCCCGCGTCCATTGGCGCTCCTCGGCGGCGAGCACGTGCTTGATCATGCCCATAATCGCGGCGATATCGCCGCCGGGACGCACCTGGAAATAAAGAGATGAAATCCTGGTCGCCTTCTGCGTCACCATCTGCACCGGGTTCTGCGGGTCGACGAACTCGATCAGGCCCTTTTCGCGGACCGGGTTGAATGTGACGATCTTGCACCCACGGCCGACGGCATCCTTCAGCGTATGAAGGAAACGAGGGCTGTTCGAGCCGGTATTCTGGCCAAAAAAGAATATCGCGTCACACAGGTCGAAGTCCTTGAGCTGGCACGTCCCGACCGGGGATCCTATGACCTTCTTCAAACCGACCGACGTCGTCTCGTGGCACATGTTAGAACTGTCAGGCAGGTTATTGTGCCCATAGAGCCGCGCGAACAACGCGTAGAGGTAGGATGTCTCCAGGCTGGCCCGGCCCGATGCGTAGAACACCGTCGACCGCGGATCGAGCTGCTTCAGCTCCTTGCCGATTGCGGCAAAGGCCTCATCCCCGCCCACCGGCACGTATTTATCGGACGCCCGGTCGTAGCGCATCGGATGGGTTAGTCTGCCGGTCTGCTCAAGGTCATAGTCAGACCAGCCGCGCAGTTCGGATACCGTATGAGACGCGAAGAAATCCGGCCCGCACGTCCGGCTGGTCAGCTCCCATAATGTTGCCTTGGCTCCGTTTTCGCAGAATTCGGCCAAGTGCGGATGCTCCGGCTTTGTCCACGCGCATGACACGCACATGAAACCGCCCGGCTTGTTCTGACGCCGCAGCGTCTCTACTGCCATGGGGGTGGCCCACTCCTTGCCGAAGATGCGCGCGATGCCTTTAAGCGATCCAAAGCCGCCGGAGGGGCCGTCGTAATGAACGGTTTCGTCTTCTGCTGCCATCGGCGCTCTCTCCGCTACGCCTGCCAACAATGTGGACGTTCACACCGTGGTAAGCCGGGGCGTTTCTTTCAGGGTAGGTGTTCTGTTCCCAACGTCACCGGCCTATGCGAAGTTCCGGATTGAAGCTTTTGCCTTTACTTCAATCGCTACCTGCTTGTGCCGCGCTGACGATGCGCCCTTCCAGGACGCCAGGCCCATGTCCCCCGCCCCGACGCTGCGGGAACCTCTGCAGTCAGCGCGCGTCTTAGCTGATTGCTGATAACCTTCTGTTGATCACCTGCGCCGGTGGTCTCCAACAAGGCTCTGCACCGGCCCCAAGATACCGACAGGCTAGAAAGAAAGCGCACTTGACACTCCGACCCGGCCCGACCGCCGCTTTCATCGAGCGGCTACCGATCATCCCCAATCGGCCGAGGCTGGCGTTCGCCCTTACCGGCGTGATCTGCATCTTTGCTCTGGGCCTGCGCTGGGTGCTCGACGACGCATTTCCGCCAGGCTACCCTTATCTCACCTTCTTTCCCGCAGTCATCATCTCGTCGTTCCTGTTTGGGCCGAGACCCGGCGTTCTCGCCGCGTTGCTGTGCGGGCTGTTCGCGTGGTATTTCTTCATTCCGCCACGCCACACATTCGCCCTGGGCGACGGAACCATCACCGCGCTCCTGTTCTACATCGGGGTGGTCACGGTCGACATAGCTCTCGTGCACCTCATGCAGGCAGCCAACCGCCACCTTGCCCTCGCCCGCGAGCAACTCAGGGAGCTTGCCGATCGACATGGCGAGCTAGCCGCCAGATCGGACATCCTGTTTCAGGAACTCCAGCACCGCGTGGGCAACAATCTGCAGATGGTGGGCGCCGTCCTGTCGCTTCAGATGCGCGGCCTCAAGGAGGAAACCGCGCGCCGCGCGATCTCCGACGCAGCTCAGCGGCTGCAGGTGATCGGCAATATCCAGCGCCGTCTCTACAGCCCTGACGGTGAGCGCGTCCCCCTTGATCGCTATATCGGTGCTGTCACGGAGCAAATCAGGGCCAGCAACGGATGGGACGGCATAACGTGGAACGTCGCGATAGAGGATGGCATCATCCTCAAGCCCGACCGCGCGGTTCCGGTCGCTCTGATCCTGTCCGAAGCCATCGCCAATTCGCTTGAGCATGGCCTGCGCGGGCGAGAAACCGGGCGGATCGACATCACTGCCGCACGTGGGCCTGGCTGTGTAACCCTCAAGGTGAGCGATGACGGGGCCGGTCTGCCCGACACTTTCCAGGCCGAAGCTGCCAACTCGATAGGGCTCAGGATCTCCCGCGTGCTGGCGGAACAGATCAAGGCTGAGTACGGACTGTCCGCCGGTGAAACGGGAGCGGTCATGCGCCTCTCGATCCCCGAAGATTGAGCGTATCGCGCGTCATGTGGCGATAATCGGCTCCGCTGATCGCAATCCGCGCTTTCGCTAACTTGCCATTCACTTCGGCAAGCCTACATTGGCGAAGGAAAGGACGGTTTCCCCGACAATGAACGACGAACAGCCCAACGGCAATCCCTGGGTCAAGAGCCTGCTCGTATGGGGCGGCATCTTCCTCGCGCTACTCATGGTGGTTTCCATGTTCGGCGCGCGCGGAGAAAGCGGGCCCATGATCCCCTATTCGGACTTCCGCGCGAAAGTCGCCGAAGGCAGCGTCGCCTCGGTCGAAGTCAGCGAAGACCGGATCGACGGCAAGCTGAAGAATGGCGAGAGCTTCTCTGCTGTTCCCGTGCCCGGTGACACCACGCTGACCCAGCTGCTGCAGGACAACGATGTGCGTTATTCGGGCAAGGAAGCCGAACAGGGTAGCCTGCTCGTCTATATTCTTGCCCAGACGCTGCCTTTCCTGCTGATCGTCGGCATCGCTTTCCTCGCTCTGCGTCAGGTGCAGAAGGGCGGTGGTTCAGGTGCCATGGGCTTCGGCAAGTCCAAGGCCAAGATGCTCACCGAGCGTTCGGGGCGCGTCACTTTCGACGATGTTGCCGGCATCGACGAGGCGCGTGAGGAACTGCAAGAGATTGTCGAGTTCCTGCGGGATCCTTCGCGCTTCTCCAAGCTGGGCGGCCAGATTCCCAAGGGCGCGCTGCTGGTCGGTTCGCCCGGCACCGGCAAGACGCTGCTTGCGCGCGCCATCGCTGGCGAGGCAGGCGTGCCGTTCTTCACCATCTCGGGTTCCGATTTCGTCGAGATGTTCGTCGGCGTGGGTGCAAGCCGCGTGCGCGACATGTTCGAGCAGGCCAAGAAGAATGCGCCGTGCATCGTCTTCATCGACGAGATCGACGCCGTCGGCCGTCACCGGGGCCACGGCCTCGGCAACTCGAACGACGAGCGCGAGCAGACGCTGAACCAGCTCCTCGTCGAAATGGACGGCTTCGAGGCCAACGAAGGCATCATCATCATCGCAGCGACCAACCGTCCGGACGTGCTTGACCCGGCGCTGCTGCGTCCCGGCCGCTTCGACCGTCAGGTGGTGGTGCCGGTGCCCGACATCGAGGGCCGCGAGAAGATTCTTGCCGTTCACATGAAGAAAGTGCCGCTCGCGCCCGACGTCAATCCCCGCGTTATCGCGCGCGGCACGCCCGGCTTCTCTGGCGCCGACCTGGCCAATCTCGTCAACGAGGCCGCCCTGCTCGCGGCGCGGCGCAATAAGCGCCTCGTCGCCATGCAGGAGTTTGAGGACGCGAAGGACAAGGTCATGATGGGCGCCGAGCGCCGCTCAATGGTGATGACCGAAGACGAGAAGAAGATGACCGCCTATCATGAGGCCGGTCATGCGATCGTCAGCCTGAACGAGGATGCGTCGGACCCGATCCACAAGGCTACCATCATACCGCGCGGCCGCGCGCTCGGCATGGTGATGCGCCTGCCGGAGCGTGACAGCTATTCCTATCACCGCGACAAGATGCTCGCGAACCTCTCCGTCGCAATGGGCGGCCGGGTCGCGGAAGAGATCATCTTCGGCCACGACAAGGTCTCGTCGGGTGCCTCATCGGACATCCAGTACGCCACCAGTCTTGCCCGCAACATGGTCACGAAGTGGGGCATGTCTGACAAGCTCGGTCCGCTTCAGTATGAGGAACAGCAGGAAGGCTATCTCGGCATGGGCGGCTCGCAGCGCACGATGGCGTCGGACGATACCAACCGCCTGATCGACAGCGAGATCCGCTCCCTCGTCGACACCGCCCACGCTCGCGCCACGCAGATCCTCAACGACCAGAACGAGGCACTGCACACGCTCGCCAATGCGATGCTGGAATACGAGACGCTCTCAGGCGACGAGATCAAGCAGCTTCTCGAGACCGGTACGATTGACCGTCCCACCGAACCGCGTGGCTCCTCGGCACCGCGTCCAGTAACGGGCTCTTCAATTCCCAAGGCTGGCAAGCGGCTGCCGGGCGGCAGTGCAGCTCCGCAAGGCGCCTGATCGTCAGCAAATAGAGTTCTCCTCTGGGAGAATGCAGGAGGGGGCGCTGGGGACAACCTGGCGCCCCTTTTTGATGACGGAAGACGGGCCCAAAAAGGTCGCCACAGGCGTGCAACAGTGCCCCACCGTGCCGTAGCCCCAGAAAGCTCAGGATCTACGGGCGGCGGACAGGATCTTCCTGGGCCAGCCGGCGCGCGGTGCGGGTGGTCTGCACCACGAAGAAGACGATGAGCAGGGCACCGATCGAGCCCACGACAAGATCGAACCATGTCAGCACCCCGAGCAACACGGGCTCGGAGCCAGCCACGATCATCGCCAGCGTCAGGGCCATCAGGATCAGGCGAAGCTCAGTCGGGCCAGCGAACGCGTAGGACAGCTTCATCTCGCCCAGCACCCTGACAAGCAGGAATGCGTGAATGCACAGCAGCAGGTATCCCACCAGTGCGACGAGCGCGACTTCCAACAGCACATATTTGCTGAGCCCTATGCCGACCACCACGAGCGTTGTCGCAAGCCCGTCGCAGCTGTGATCCAGAAAGTACCCATACCGTGGCCGCTCGATCTTGCGATACCGCGCAAGGCTGCCGTCCATGGAATCGCCGAACCACTGGATCACGTAACCCGCGATCGACCACCACAGCCAATTGTCGCCCAGATTGCTGCAAACATAGCCGGCAAACACTATCAGGGCTCCGACCATGCCAACCGCCGTCAGCATATCCGGCACGACCCAGCGCGGCATGCGCTGGCATAACCAGTTGAGCACCTTGCGTTCGGCTCTCGCCAGCAGGTTCACCTGGATGCGGTCGATCTGCTTCATGTCGGAATTCTGCAGGCCAGCCATCGTCGTTCCTGAATAGTCAGAGGCATGTCCTCCAAAAGCGGAAGGCATGCGGTTCACAGTGGCGCGCTTATCAGAGCCAGACGATCAAATGTCTACCGCGATCGGCTGAAACCGGCACGGCGGCAGACTGGATACGTGCTGGAAAAGTCACAGGATCTTTTGCTGCAGGGCGGCGTGCGCCGCCTATCCGCTCGTCTGCGCCATGATCATGACAAAGAACAGGGCTAGCGCGGCGCCCGAGAAACCGACCAGCAGCCAGGTTCGCCAGAGCGCTCCGAAGCGGCCAAGGGTGTAGGTGCCGCGCAGCTGACGGTACATGTGGATCGGAGGGACGAAGAACAGCAGGCCGCCGACCCAGCCCGCGCCCACTGCTCCCGCCAGCATGGCGGTGATCATCAGCAGTGTCATGAAGCAGAGCGAATAGGTGACGAACACGGTATGATCGTACAGATGAAAGCGGCGGCTGAAGGGGAACAGCAGCCACAGAAACGGCACGGAGATCGGGATGAGCGCCCAGCTATACTTGTAGGCATATGTCTGCAGCTTGTAGGCCGCGAGGTCAGGGTTGGCCCTGAACTTCTTGATTGCACTGTCGACCTTCGCGATGCCGGTGCCGCTTTGCGGGGCACCAAATCGGCCAGCCTCAATTTGATTCAGCGCGGCCAGATCGTCTTTTTTGTCCGAGATATCCTCGAGCAGCCGTTCACGTTCTTCGGCATTTGTCTTGACGGTATTGCGCTGCGCTTCAAGCTGCGCGATCTTTTGTTCGGTGGCGGCAATGGCCTCGTCGATGTTACTGACGGAGGCCGCCTCGGTCGTATGCTCCTCGGCATCTTCCGTGGCGTGAAACACAGCGAACATCAGGAACATGAAGAACAGGAACAGCGCGATCGGCGAGATGTAGCTTGCCCGCTTGCCGTCGATGTACTCGCGCGTGAGCTGGCCCGGCCGGGTGACGAGAAGCGGCAGCGTGCGCCAGATACGGCCCTCGAAATGGAACACGCCGTGAAGAAGATCATGAAAGAAGGCGCCGAGCGTGCGGTGGACATGCGCCGCCTGCCCGCAAGCATGGCAATGAGATCCGAGGAGACGCGTGCCGCAATTGAGGCACGCAGTCTCATGAGTGTGCCCATCCTCGTGGTGACGATGCGGCTCGGCGGCGTGGGCCGCCAGCCCACCCTGTCCGATTTCCGCCAGGCTCTCGGTGATATCGTTCATGCTTCCCCCCGAATGCGTGACGCCGGAGGTTAGCGTGTTGTCGGCGCCCTGAACAGCTTGGGGATCACCCGCCTCGCCGCTCCGCGAGCTTGCGCTCAATCGCGTTCCACAGCCCTGCAAATGCCTGCGCGGCCGGACTGCGCGGCGCCATCGCGCCTACCGGCTGGCGCTGCACCGCGCATTGCTCGACCGCGCTGGCATAGGGAATCGCTGGCCAGCCTGGATTGGCCTCACGCGCGTCGCGATGGAGGCTCCGGCGCATATCCAGCATCGAAAGCACCGGCAGGATTGGCGGATGACGCTTGGTGTTGTCCGATATCTCGCGCACGACAAGATCGAAGGCGCGCGCCGAGAGCGGCGAAGGCGGTAACGGCACGATCACCAGATCGGCAGCACGTACCACTTGCGCGGAAAGCTCGTTCATCACCGGCGGACAATCCAGCACGATCCGTGCGTAGTCGGCGGCGAGATCTTTTGTCACCTTGGCCAGGCGCTTGCGCTTGCCAATGCGGGCAAGCTGCGTGTCCGCCGCTCGGATGCTCTCGTCCGCAGGGAGGACGTCAATCCGCTCCCAAGCCGTGTGGCAGATCAGTGTGCGCGGGGAACTGTCGCGCGAGAACACTTCCTCGGCCAGCCGTGAGCCCTGAGATTCGAGGCCGTAGAGAAAACCGGAGCCGCCGGCAGCGTCAAGATCCCACAGCAGCGTCCGGTGCCGTGACAATTCAGCGGAACACCAGGCGAGATTGGCGGAAAGAGTAGTTTTGCCTACGCCGCCTTTCACGCTGTAAACCGCGATCGTTGCGCATTCTGCGTCTTCACCGGTCGAGGCAACACCGCCCGAACGATCAGGCGGTGAAACCGGGAATCCGGCAATACGCGGCAATAGTCTTTTCTTTGCGGCCACGCCGCAGACCGTTGCGCGCGATCACGCTCCAGTCAACGAAAAGCGTCAGCCGTCGTAATCGCCGCCCAGCGAGGTGTTGCGGGTCGGCGCGGCGGCCGTGATGCGCAGCGCCTCTGCCGACTGGCTGAGCGAGCCGATCTCGTCCATCTCGTCATCGTCCTCGGGCAGAACGCGCTGCATCGAGGTTACGAGCGCTTCGTTCAGTTCGGTCGGGCGAACAGTCTGCTCGGCGATCTCACGCAGGGCAACGACGGGGTTCTTGTCACGGTCGCGATCTACAGTGAGTTCAGCGCCGCCGGAAATCTCGCGGGCGCGCTGCGCGGCCAGCAGGACAAGATCGAAACGGTTGGGAATCTTGTCGACGCAATCTTCGACAGTAACGCGCGCCATGGGCACTCCGTGAGAATCTGAAGCTTCGGAAAGGCTGGGAACTACGCGCCGGCACCGCGAAAGTCAAGGTTTCGCCCGGCGCGCGCGCGATTGTCATACCGTACAGGCGCACATCGGCCCAAAACTGCCCGAAAATTGGCAGCTTTGGGATAAAAATCCCTGTTCGCTCGTTACATACACACGAAGGAGACGAAAATGAGCACAACCCTCTTCGCCCTCGCCCTGTTCGGATGTTCCGATGACGGTACCATGTGTCAGCGGCTCGAAACACCAATCCAGACATATGACGACCGTGCCCAATGCACTGCTCGTCTGGAAGATGCTTTGAGCACCGACGAAGCCACGCGTGCAGAGGCGCCGACGGTGTTTGCCCAGTGCCTCACCAGCCGGCAACTCGCCATGCTGGGCAGCAAGGATATAGACCTGACCCGAGTGAACGGCGTCCAGTTCGCTGGCAACTACTGAGCCTGGCCTCAGCCCCTGCCGCGATATCCCTGCACGCCCTGATCGGGCACCCACAGCCCTTCTGGCGGCGGACCGGACTGCCAGAACACATCGATGGGAATGCCGCCGCGCGGGTACCAATACCCGCCTATGCGGAGCCAGTGCGGCTTCATCTCGTCAAACAGCCTTTGCCCGATCCCAACAGTGACATCTTCGTGAAAGCCGCAATGGTTGCGGAATGATCCCAGGAACAGCTTAAGGCTCTTTGATTCCACAATGCTCTGATCAGGCGCATAGTCGAGGACCAGATGGGCGAAATCGGGTTGCCCCGTCACCGGGCACAGTGAAGTGAATTCGGGCGCGGCGAAGCGCACCAGATACAACGTCCCCGTGCGCGGATTGGGAACATAGTCAAGCACCGCCGCTTCCGGCGAAGCGGGAAGCGCGCTATTCTGACCAAGGTGAAGCGGTGAAACGGGAGTATCGCTCATACGCCGCGCCATGCGCCGATTGGCTACACAAGACAAGATCGGATGGCTTAGACCGGCGCGATCACTCCAAGATTTCACTCCCCGCTTGTCGTTGCCCTGACCGGGCGGATTGCTCTATCGGCCTGCCGCACAGTTGTCGGACATTAACGCTCCATTCAGCGCGGATGGCGTTGGCACCGGCAAAGGATGAGGGGCACAGTGGATACGATGGGGACGAATAGCCGCAAGAATCGGGCGATGACCGCACCGCTGCTCGCGGCTGTCATGACGGCGGGCGCCTCGGCGACGGCCCATGCCCAGTCGCTCAATGACTGGACCCTGCCCGCAGCGCCCTCCAGCCAGTCCGCCCCGGTAGTCCAGGGGCCGGTCGATCCGCAGAATCCGGTCGCGCGACCCTCCGGTTCCCCCTCACCCGCGCCAAGCGCGGTTCCCTCGGCGATCGTGACGCCGCCGCCGGTGGAGCGCCCTTCACCCTCCGCCGCCCCTTCTCCGCAGCCGAGCGCGCGTGCCACGCGAAGCGCTCCGGCGAGCGCTACCGTCGCTACGTCCGCGCCTTCGGCATCGACGCCGAGCCCGGCACCTTCCCCTGAGACCGAAATCGCCGCCGATGCAGCGCCTGATCCCGCCATCACCGCGCCTCCGCCTGCGATGCCCGGGCGCCAGGCCGAAGTGGCTTCTGTTGCGCCGGCAGAAACAGGAAGCTGGCAGTGGTGGTGGATTGTCGCAGCCGTGCTCGCCGTGGCGGTCGGCGTTTTCGCGCTGTTGCGGCGATGCGCCAGCCCCGCCGAAACCGAATACGCCGAACCCGAATATTCACGGCCGGAAAATGCAGAGCGAGAGCAGAAAGCTGCGCTGCCAGTCACCTCTCCGGCGATCACCTCTCCGGCAGTCACCGGCCTGCCTCGGCCCGAACCTGCTGTCGCTGCTTCGGTCGCGAAGCCGATCGCAGTGCCCCATGAGCCGGCATCTGCTGCAACGCCCGCCAATGCAAACCGGGCGCGCGGGCAGATCGATTTCCAGCCCGTCGCAATGCGGCTTTCGCTAGTCTACGCCACGCTGCAGTTCCGCATGATGCTCACCGCCGGTACAGAGTTTCCTCCAGGACGGGTATTCGGCGACATGATTTCCGCGCATGGATCCTTGCCGCAGTCCCATCAGCTGTTCCCGGCGGTCGAGAAACTTGCCTTGATGCATACGTTCTCGCGCCTCTCGCCGGGACAGACGCTGGAAGTGAAGGGTGAGATTCGGTTGCCGCTGAATGCGATCCGCCCGGTCCAGCAGGGCGGTGCTTCGTTCATGGTGCCGCTGGTGCGCGTGGCACTGCTGGGTGACAATGAACCCGGGCTGCCACATCTCGAGCTTGGCTGCGCTTTCACCATCGGCCTGCTGACGGGTGGGCCTGCCCTCGCACCCCTGCGGCTCGACACCGGCCCGCGCGATTTCACCGGTCTTTCCGGGCGGGAGATCGAGGCTGCACGGCGCACTTCGCTGATCGCTGCCGACATCTCTGCTGACAGGGGCCTCGACCCCGCACGCGCAGCCGGTTAGTCTACCTTCCGCGAGCAGCGGAGAAGACTTTGAGCGATACGAACAGGTTGCGGCAGGCATCGGTGGGGACACAGATCGTCGGTGCCGGTCGGCGCAGCGAATGGACCGGGCCGGTCGTCAACCCGCCGGTCTGGCGCGCCAGTACCCATCTTTATGAGGATACCGCCGCGCTGGCCAAGGGACCGCGCCGCAACGAGGACGGGCTATTCTTCTATGGCAGGCGCGGCGCGCCGACGCAGTGGGCGCTGGCCGACGCGCTGACCCTGCTGGAGCCGGGCGCGGCGGGCACAGTGCTTTATCCCTCGGGCGTTGCGGCGATCGCGGGCGTGTTCCTCACCCTGCTCAAGCCCGGCGACGTCGTGCTGATCAGCGACAATGCCTACGATCCCACCCGCGCGATGGGCGCCGGGCTGCTGGCCGACATGGGGATCGAGACTCGGTTCTTCGACCCGCTCGACCACGTCGGCTATCAGGCCAAGTTCTGCGAGCGGACCCGCGCGGTGCTACTGGAGGCGCCGGGCAGCCTCTCGATGGAAATGTGCGACCTGCCCGCCCTCGCTCGCATCGCGCGCGGCAAGGGGGCGGTATCCGTGATCGACAACACCTGGGCCGGACCGCTCGGCTTCAAGGCGCTGGAAAACGGCATCGACATCACGCTGATGGCACTCACCAAGCACGTTGGAGGACACTCCGACCTGATGATGGGTAGCGCCAGTGCCGGACCGGAACTCTACGCGCGCCTTCGTACCCGCGCGCAGCAAATGGGCACCGTGGTTTCGCCTGACGATGCGGCGCTGGCTCTGCGCGGCTTGCGGACGCTGCACCTGCGGCTCGCGCGTGAGACGGAGACCGCGCTGGCGCTGGCCGAGTGGCTTTCCGGCCGCGAGGAAGTGGCGCAGGTGTTGTGCCCGATGCTGCCCGGATCGCCGGGACACGAGCTTTGGCGGCGCGATTTCACGGGTGGCTGCGGCCTCTTCAGCTTCGTTTTCAAGGGCGGCACGGCGGCGGCCCGGAACCGTTTCGTCGATGCGCTGGATCTGTTCGGCATCGGCTATTCGTGGGGCGGGTTCGAGAGCCTGGCCTTGCCCATCTACCCTGAAAAAGTCCGCGGGTGCATGGGCTGGCCACCCTCGCCTTGCGGCGCTGAAGACCACCACGGCGTGCGCCTTGCCATCGGGCTTGAGGACGCTGCCGACCTGATCGCCGACGTCGAACAGGCACTGGCAGCGTGGCGTTCGGCATGATCGCCTGGCTGGCCGCTGCCGCCGCGCAGGTATCTTCGCCGTCACCGTCCCCCGCTCCCGACGCCAGTGGTGCAGCCGACCCAGGCGTCGTCGTGCCGACGCCGACACCCACCGTGACCCAAGTCGTCGTTGAGGCGCCGGTAGCCGGGGCCGACGGTATCAAGGATGCGGTCGCCGCGCGTAGCGACGCCTTTGGCGATATCGTCAACACCATGGACAGCCTCGCGCTGCAGGTCGGCTCGACCCGCGTGTCGCTGTGGGACATGTTCGTGGTCCTCGTGGTGCTGGGCGTCGTGGTCACCTTCGCGTGGCTGGCCAGCAAGTTCGCACGCCGCCTGATCGCCCGCGCGACCCGCCTCGACCTGACGCAGCGGCTGCTGTTCGACAAGATGATCAGTCTGCTGATCTGGGGCGTCGCGATCCTGTTCGGTATCGACATCCTGGGCATAGACCTCACCGCCTTCGCGGTGTTCTCGGGCGCATTCGGCCTTGCCATCGGCTTCGGCCTGCAGAAGACCTTCGGCAACCTGATCGCCGGCATCATCCTGCTAATGGACAAGTCGATCAAGCCGGGCGACGTCATCGCGATCACCGATCAAGGGGGTAAATACACGTTCGGCCAGATCCGCCGCATCGGTATCCGAGCGGTCTCGCTGACCACGCGCGACCAGAAGGAATATCTGATCCCCAATGAAAACCTGATGATCAATCAGGTCGAGAACTGGTCCTACTCCAGCCGCAACGTCCGCATCCAGGTCCCTGTAGGCATTTCCTATAAAGCCGACATCGTGAAGGCCGAGGAACTGATGCTGGAAGCGGCAAAGTCGGTAAAGCGTGTGCTCGAGCTGCCGCCGCCCACCGTTTGGCTCGACGGTTACGGCGAAAGCTCGGTCAATTTCGTCATCCACTGCTGGATCACCGACCCGGAGGAAGGCGTCGGCAATGTCCGCTCCGAAGTGCTCAAGAAGCTATGGCACCTGTTCCAGGAGCACGGCATCGAGATCCCCTTCCCACAGCGCGACATCAACCTGCGCGGCAACGAGGCGTTCCGCGAACTGCTGGATGCGATGCGGGGGAAAGAGGGAAACACTCGGCCCGAGGTGAACGACTGAGATGGCGCTGGGTACGGGCATGCGGCGACGACGAGGCTATCTCCGCAATCTGAAAAGCCCGGCGCGCGGGCACCGGGCTCTCAAGAATATTCGCTCGCGAGCGGAATACAGGCCTACTGCCAACTGCCGCCGAGCGCCCGAAAGAGATCGACCTGCGCGAAGGCGACGTCGCGCGTCGAGGCGGCATAATCAGCCTCGGACTGCGCCAGCACCCGCTGCGCATCGAGCGCGTCGAGAGCGTCGATCTGCCCCCTGCGTTGACGGGCAAGGCTTACATTCGCAGCCCTCTCCGCCGCGTCGCGCGCGGCTGCGAGGCGTTCGCGCCGCAAGGCCGCCCCGCGATAGGCCGAAAGCGCGGATTCTGTCTCTTCCAGCGCGGTAAGCACGGTTCCGTCGAAAGTGGCGAGATCGGCCTGGGCGTCCGCGCGTGCTGCACCGATCCGGGCGCGTATCGCCTCCTGGTTGGGGAAAGCCCATGAGATCAGCGGGCCCAGCAGCCAACGCAGCGGGCCACCGCCAATTATCGGCATGTCACCGATGGCAGTGCTGCCGACCGATCCTCCCAGCGAGATGCGCGGATAGAGGTCCGCCGTCGCCACGCCGATGCGCGCGGTATCCGCCGCGAGCCGGCGTTCGGCGGCTTTGACGTCAGGACGCCGGGCGAGAAGTCCACGCCCGTCCCCCACCGGAATAGGACGCACGACGTCAGGCGTCTCGGCCCGCTCCCGCGCGGCTTGCGGAAGATCCTGGGGCGTCCGTCCGGTCAGGGTGGCGAGGCGGAACAGCGCCGCATCGCGGCGGGCTTCCAGCGCGGGGATCGCAGCCGCCTGCTGCTCGCGCAGCTGGGTCAGGCGAATGACGTCCAGCTTCTGGTTCAGCCCGCGTTCGAACCGCGCATTGGTTATGCGCTCCGATTGCGACAGCAGATCGACCGTCCGCCGGGCCACCGCGATCTGCTCGGCCGCGCTTGCTGCATCCAGATACGCGCGCACGGTATCAGCGACCACCGTCACGCGCACTGCGTCGGCATCCTGCTGCGCCGCTTCAAGATCGGCGCGTGAAGCCTCTATGCCCCGGCTTACGCGGCCGAACAGGTCCAACTCGTAGCTGACAGCCAGCTCGCCATCGAAGCGGCGCGCTTCCCGGTCGAAGCCAGGGAGCGCCTGCGCCTGGGAAACGCGGGCGTAACTGCCGGTTGCGTTGATGTCGGTCTGCGGCAGACGATCTGAACGCGAGCCGCGCAAGGATGCGCGCGCCCTCTCGATCCGGGCGAGAGCAACGCGGATATCCGTATTGGCCGCGAGGGCATCGGCGACCAGTCCGTTCAGGACCTGATCGTCATAGAGGCGCCACCAGTCGTTGTCCGGTGCCTCGGCGGAAACGCCGGCCGTGCCGGCGCCGATGAACGGCGCCTCGCCCGAGGGCGGCACGGCGGGGGCGACATGGTCCGGCCCGACGGCGCAGGCCGTCAGCGCGGTGGCGGCAAGGATCGCCGCAAGGATGCTGCGTGACTTCATGGATCAATTGCCTTTCATTCCGCCGGCTGCAGCGCCTGCCCGCCGTGCGAGCGCGGCGCGCGGCCTCGGCTCAGCTTTTCTGCCAACGCGCGGCAAACGACGTAGAAGGTGGGAGTGAACAGCAGGCCGAACCCGGTGACGCCGGCCATGCCGAAGAACACTGCCGTACCCAGCGCCTGGCGCAGTTCCGCGCCCGCACCATGCGCGATCACCAGCGGCACGGTGCCCAGGATGAACGCGAGACTGGTCATCAGGATCGGGCGAAGGCGAGTGCGCGCGGCGTAGACTGCCGCATCGACCGTCGACATGCCCTGCTCTTCCTCTGCCTGCTTGGCGAATTCTACCACGAGGATCGCGTTCTTCGCGGCCAGTGCGATCAGCACCACAAGGCCGATCTGAGTGAGGATGTTGTTGTCCATCCCTCTCAGGTTCACGCCCAGCATCGCTGCCAGCAGACACATCGGCACGATCAGGACGATCGCCAGCGGCAGGGTCAGGCTTTCGTACTGCGCCGCAAGGACGAGGAACACGAAGAGCACTGCCATGCCGAAGACCACACCGGCGGTGTTGCCGGCAGTGTCCTGCTGGTAGGCGATGCCCGTCCACTCGTGATCGTAGCCAGCCGGCAGCGCTTCGTCGGCAATCTTGCTCATCGCCTGAAGAGCCGTGCCGGAGGAAATGCCCGGTGCCGCGTTGCCGTCCACCTCGATGGCCGGCAGCAGGTTGTAGCGCACGACGCGGTACGGGCCGGTGCGGTCCTCGAAGGTGGCGACCGAACCGATCGGCACCATCGCGCCGGAATTCGACCGCGTCTTGAGATTGGCGATGTCCGCTACCGATCCGCGATAGGCCTGGTCCGCCTGTGCGGTCACGCGGTAGGTCCGGCCGAGCAGATTGAAGTCGTTGACGAAGGCAGAGCCCAGATAGACCTGGATCGCTTCGAACACACGCTCCGGCGGTACGCCCAGCAGATCGGCCTTGCGGCGATCGACGTCGGCATAGACGCGCGGTGTGTTCATGTTGAACAGCGTATAAACCTGGCTCAACGCCTTGTCCTGGTTTGCCTTGGCCAACACGGCCCCGGCAGCCTGGGCAAGTTCACCATAGCCGCGGCCCTCGCGGTCCTCGACCATCATGCGATAGCCGCCGGCGGGCACGATGCCGTTGATGGTGGGCGGTGGCAGGAGGAGGATCTGGGCCTTGTCATATCCGGCAATCGCCTTCTGGGCCTGCGCCATGATGTCCTGATAGGTCACACCCAGTTCGCTGCGCTCCTCGAACGTCTTGAACGGGAAGTAGATCGCGCCGGAATCTGGCGCGGCGGTGCGCGAGGGGCCGTGCAGGCCGGCGAACATCACCGCTCCGCGCAGGCCCTTTATCGGCAGGATCCTGTCCGCGATCTCACGCGTCACTTCGTCGGTGCGCTCCAGCGACGAACCCGGCGGCAGGAAGATCGCCGCAAGGAAGTACCCCTGGTCCTGCTGGGGAACGAAGCCGGTCGGCGTCGCCCAGAACAGGCCTACGGTAGCAGCGATGAGCGCGCCATAAATCGCCATCATGCGCTTCGGCAGCAGCACCAGCCGGTGCGTCAGCCGCGAATAGCGGTCGCTCATCCGGTCAAAGCCGTTGTTGAAGCGATCAGCGGCGGATTGCATCACCCGGCGCCAACGCGGCGCGTCTGGCGCGGCACGCTCCCGGTGGCGCAGGAGGATCGCGGCCAGTGCCGGCGACAGCGTAAGCGACAGCAGCAGCGAAATGACCGTTGCGGTGGAGATGGTGACGGCGAACTGCTTATAGAACGCGCCCGAGATCCCGCCAATGAACAGCGTCGGCACGAAGACCGCGCAGAGTACGAGGACGATGGCGACAAGCGCGCCCGAAACCTCGTCCATGGAACGCCGCGATGCTTCCAGCGGTGAGAGCCCCTCCTCGATGTACCGCTCGACGTTCTCTACGACGACAATGGCATCATCGACCACGATGCCGATCGCGAGCACCAGTCCGAACAGCGAGAGGTTGTTGAGCGAATAGCCCAGCGCGGCGAGCATCACCGCGGTGCCGACCAGCGAAACCGGAATGGCGATGATCGGAATGATCGCCGCGCGCCAGTTCTGCAGGAACACCAGAATGACCAGCACGACGAGGATGACGGCCTCGAACAACGTCTGGTACACGGCGTCGATCGACTGTCCGATGAACTCGGTTGGGTTGTAGATCACCGAGTATTCAAGCCCCTTGGGGAACTTGGTCGCGAGCTGGTCCATCTCGGCGCGCACGGCCTGCGCGGCGTCGAGCGCGTTGGAGCCAGGCCGCTGCAACACGGCCATGACGACCGTCGGATTGCCCGACAGGTAAGTGTTGGTGTTGTAGTCCTGCGCGCCGAGCTCGACCCGGGCGACATCGCGAACGCGAATCTGGCGTCCGTCCGGATCGGTGCGGATGACGATATCGGCGAATTCATGGGGGTCCTGGAGACGGCCCTGCATCTCGACACCGACTTGCCAGGCGTTACCCTGGTTGGTCGGCGGCGCACCGATCGCGCCGGAAGATACCTGCACGTTCTGGGCACGAAGCGCTGCTACGATTTCGCCCGCTGTCAGGTCGAGCGCGGAAGCGCGGCCCGGGTCGATCCAGATACGCATGCCATAGTCGCGCGAACCGAAGAACTGCACGTCGCCCACGCCCTCGACGCGGGCGAGCCGGTCCTTGACCTGGGTCAGCGCATAGTTCGAAAGATAGTCGCGGTCGTACGTGCCATCAGGCGACTGCAGGTTCACGACCATCAGGAAGTCCGGCGAGGACTTGCGCGTGACGACCCCGAAACGCTGCACTTCCTCGGGCAGGCGCGGCGCGGCGACGGCCACCCGATTCTGCACCAGCACCTGCGCCTCGTCGAGGTCGGTACCGATCTTGAAGGTGACTGTGATGATGACCCTGCCATCCCCCGTCGACTGCGAACTCATGTAGAGCATGTTGTCGACGCCATTGATCTCCTGCTCGATCGGCGCAGCCACGGTATTGGCCACCGTCTCGGCGGAAGCGCCGGGGTACTGCGCGGAAACCGTGACGGTAGGGGGCACGATATCGGGATACTGGCTGATTGGCAGGCCGATGAATGCCAGCGTGCCGATCACGGTGATGATCACCGCGATGACGCCGGCAAAGATCGGCCTGTCGATGAAGAAACGGGAAAAACGCATTGGTTTCAGCCTCCGTTAGGCACACGCGGGGCGTACGTCCGGGCAGGATTGCCCAGTCGCCAGTTCCGGCGCGCCGTTTGGCGCGAATTCTAGTTCTGGCTCAGTTCGCCAGCGTGGCCTGTCCCGCTGCGGGCTCGATCGGTCCGGATGCGGTGACTGGGGACCGATCTGGCTGGATCTTGCCTGACGTCGTCTTGACGCTCGAACCAGCGACGGCTGCCTGGAAGTTCGAAATCACGACATTGTCGGTAGCGGCCAGCCCCGACCGGATGACGCGCAGTCCGCCGACGAGCGGCCCGATATCGACCGGCTTGCTCTCGACCTTGCCGCCCTTGCCGACGACCAATACGACCTTGCGGGTCTGGTCGGACTGGATCGCCGCGTCGGGCACCAGCATGGCCTTGATGGTACCGCCGTTGGCGAGCCGCATGTTGCCGAACATGCCCGGCGTCAGGAAGCCATCGGGATTGGCAAGCGTGGCGCGAATGCGGATTGTGCCCGACCGGGGATCAAGGCCGTTGTCGACGAAATCCAGATGCCCCTTCCAGCGATAGTCGGCTTCGTCCTGCAGGCGCACCTGCACTTCGGCGCCGCTTTCACCCTCAGCCTTGTCGCGCTGCGTCTTCAGGAACAGCGCTTCGGAGGCGTCGAACGTGAAGTAGATCGGATCAAGGGCGTTGATGGTGGTGAGCAGCGTGGCGCTGGTGCCATTGTCTCCGGAAACCAGATTGCCCAGGTCTATCCGGCGATCGGAAACGCGGCCCGAGATCGGGGCACGAACGGTCGCGAACTCGACATCCAGCGACCTCTGGCGCGTGCGCGCCTGCGCCGCGGCCAGTGCCGCTTCCGCGGCCTTGACCCGTGCACGAAGCTGATCGATCTCGGTCGCAGCCACCGCCTCGTCGCCGGTCAGGCCAGCGACGCGCTGGTAGTTCGATCTGGCCAGTGCCAGATCACTGCTGGCCGATGCCACGTCCGCCCGGGCTTCGGCCAGAGCGGCGGCGTAAGGCCGGGGATCGATCACGAACAGGGGCTGGCCGGCGCGAACAAACTGGCCATCGGTGAACAGGATACGGGTAATCGCGCCGGACACGCGGGGCCGGACTTCGACCATCTTGCTGGGGGCAAAACGTCCAACGTAGTCGTCCCACTGGGTCACTTCGCGCACCAGCGGATGAGCGATCTGCACGCTGGGCGGGGCCGGAGCTGCCACTGCAGCGTCATCCGCCGCGAGGAACTTCCATCCGGCGGCCGCGACCACGGCGAGCGCGATAACGGCCACCGCTACATTGCGGCGGCGACCGCGGTGATGCCGGGTCTCGACCGTTTCGGTCGCGGCCTGTCGTTCAAAATCTGCGGGAATGTTCACGTCGAAATCCTCTGAAACGGAACGCGGCTGCGGCCTACCATATCGATAACCGCGCCGATCGCGCTGTCGCTGAAACCTGCATCGCGCGCCTCGCGGAGTGCCGATGCGGGGACAGTGTAGCCATGGTGCCAGACCCGCACGGCGAGCCGGCGCAGCGCCTCCAGCCGCTCATTGGCGAGAAACTTGGAGGGCGGCGGCGGCCCCAGGATGAGCCGGCCGAGGCGGGAGCGTTTGCGGGGGGGCTCCAGGCTCTTCAGGCCATCGTCGCGGGCGAGCTCGACGACGCGCAGTTCCAGCGACGACAGTTCCAGCGACGACAGTTCCGCACCGACATATGGCACGGCAGTAGCCGGGATAGCAGCACGGACGGGCACGCCGGGCGCTGCATCGGTAAGATCGATGAAGGCCATACCGTTTACTCCATGTTGGCCCCGATGCGCGCCCGAGGGGGACAGGGGGATGGGACGCGCACCGGGGCGCTTTCCGGCGGGCGGGCCGGAAGCAGGGATGAACGGACCGATCGACCGAAAACGCCGTCCGGCCGTCTATCCGACGAATTGATGTGCAAGCCTCTGCCCTCACGAGGACGGCAGGAGGCAATTATGGCCGACTAAAGCGCCAGCGGTTGTTCGCTCACTCGATCAGCAATGCCGTTTTCCCGACCACTGCGAATCAAATGCCTCTCTTCTATACCGATCGGTATAAATTTGATGCCCGCGCTCGTCAAGCACCATTTTGTACCGAGCAGTAAATTAGATCGGCCCGGAGGATTTCAAGACCTGAACGCGGGTTTAACAAAAAAATCTTCAGCCGATGCATAATCCTGATGGGAGCGCCAGGAATGTCAGGGTCAACGGCTGGGCCAAAGCGCCATGAAAGTGTCGACGATTTTCGTCATGTCGTCAGGTGTAGTGCCGCTTTGGGCCTTGATCGAAAGGCCCTGAAGCACTGTCGTGAGGCATTGGGCGAGCGAGCGGGCGTCGATATCCGCCGGCAAGTCGCCTTCGACTTTGGCCATTTCGAACCGCGCAGCTACGGCAGCCTCGGAAGAAGCGCGGCGCGCAATCACGTCTGCGCGGATAGAGGCGGCCTCCGTAAGGCAAGCTACCGTGCTGATCACGCCGAGGCACCCCTGCGGGTCACTACCACCGCAATGCGTGGCCAGGGCGCCGCGAAGGAGCCGATCCGCGACTTCGCGCGCCGTGGGCGCTTCCAGCGCCTTGCCAATGTATGCCAGCTTGTCATGCTCATAAAGATCGAGCGCCTTCTTGAACAACGCTTCCTTATTCCCAAAGCACGCATAGAGACTGGGTTTGGTGATGCCCATGGCCTCGGTAAGTTCGGCCATGGACGCGCCTTCGTACCCGCGCTCCCAGAAGACGCGCAGCGCCGCTGACAAAGCTACGTCAGGGTCAAATTCCCGTGGGCGACCACGCGTCGTCGTTGCAGTTGCTGAACATTCCATACCGGTCAGTACATAGTGAATGGACCGGCGTTAGTCCAGCCCCATGCAAACCTTTGCCGTACTCAGCAAACCTTTGCCTTACTCAGCTCGCGGATGGAGGCGGCGGCAGCGGCGTATCAGGCAGCGGAATGAATTCCTTGTCGTCAGCATCCGGCAACTTCATCCTTCCCGCTCGCCAGTCCGCGGCGGCCTGCTCGATCCTATCGCGTGAGGATGAAACGAAATTCCAGTAGAGCACTCGTTCGCCCAATGGTTCGCCGCCCAACACCATCACCGTCGATGTGTCCTCAGCCGCGATGCGTGAGGCCGAGGGCGTCAGGACGACCATGTTGCCTGCCCCAAATCGCTGCCCCCCGATATCGATCGATCCCGTCGCGACATAGACCGCCCGCTCGGAGTATTCCGGCGGGATCTCAGCCGAGGCCCCCGGTTCCATGTGCAAGTGGGCATAAAATAGCGGCGAGTGCGTTCGCGCTGCTGCCGTCAGCCCAAACGCACTTCCAGCAATCAGTTGCCCAGCGACGCCGCCATCATCCCATTGCGGCAAGTCGTCACCGGCATGGTGGGAAAAGGACGGATCTGTCTCCTCGTGTTCCGCTGGCAGGGCAACCCACGCCTGGATGCCGTGCAGCCTGTCTCCCTCAGCCCGCGCCTTCTCGAAGCGCTCGCTATGAGTGATGCCGCTGCCTGCCGTCATCCAGTTCACTTCGCCCGGCCGGATCGGCTGGTGCGAGCCCACGCTGTCCCGGTGCATCATCTCGCCCGCGAACAGATAGGTCACAGTCGACAAGCCGATGTGGGGGTGAGGACGAACGTCAAGACTTCGGTCGATCCCGGCTGGGAAATCGACCGGACCGATGTGATCGAAAAACACAAACGGACCAACCATGCGCCGTTTGGCGAAGGGGAGGACCCTACCCACTTCCAGTCCTCCGCCAAGACTGCGGCGGCGCTGTTCGATCACCATTTCGATCATGTCAGTAACTCCCGTCACGCATACCTGATGGCTTAAGGGTTGGAGCGTTCTGCCCTCAGGCTGAATTCCCGTGTGGCGCGCACCGGTACCTTCATGCGGCACTCCACGCCTCCGGGATTGAATCGAAGGTCTACCTGAGAACGCAGTTCGTGCGCCACTATCTTTTCGATAAGGTCCCGTCCGAAACCGCGCTTTTGCGGAACGCTAACGACCGGGCCGCCCTCTTCCCGCCAATGGACTTCCGCGCTGTCCGGAGAGAGCAACAGCCAGGTCACATGGATCCGGCCTTCAGGTGTGCTCAGCGCCCCGTACTTGGCCGCATTGGTAGCCAATTCATGAATGGCCAGTCCGAGCGACATCGCATCGTTTGGCGCCAGCTTTATCGACGGCCCGGCCATTTCGACGTGGTTTTCCTGCCCCTCCATATACGGTGCAAGTTCTGATCGCACGATGTCGCCAATCGCGGCATTCCCCCAATCCGACTGCGAGAGAAGATCATGGGTTGCCGACAGCGCGCGGATGCGAGCGGTCAGACTTTCGGTGAACTCGTCGATGCTGTCCGCGCGGCGGCGCGTCAGCGCTGCGATCGAGAGGACGTTCGCCAGCGTGTTCTTCACCCGGTGATTGAGCTCACGGGTCAGCGAATTGCGGATTGATGCCTGACTGGTCAACCATTCCAGGACGCGGCGATCCTCTGCCGCGCGCTTGGTGATCAGGCGCCCGATCGCCATGACCATCAGCGAGGCGAGCGCACCGAAGAAAAGGGTAATGCGCGACAGGGTTGAAAGCGTGTTCCCCTGCTTGTCGCTCACCGCGACGACCCACGAGTGATCCCCAACGTCGATGCGCCGCTCAAGTGTCAACCCCGCCATGCCTTCGGCCTGCTGTTCGGCGAGCAGCGTGTCGGCGGCCACGTGGTCGTCGTAGATGGCCACTTCGATCCCGTCATTGCGATAGAGTTCGCCGGCGGAGCTCAGGAAACGGTCGGCACGAAACGGGCTGTAGACGAAACCCGTCACCTGCCTGCGTCCTCCCACATCCTTGCTGACGGGCATGTAGATCAGGAAGCCGGCGGACTTGCCCTCCTCCCTGTCCTGTATCAGTTGCACGCGGCCCGATGCAACGGGCCGGCCCTGGCGCATGGCCTTTTCCATTGCGGTTCGGCGGACCTGCTCGGAAAACATATTGTAGCCGATCGCCCTGGCGTTCTCTGCCGAGTCCGGCTGCAGGTAGACGATCGGCGTCGCATAGCCGATGCCGGGGTCGGGGCGCGGATAGGTGTAAAGCTGAACTTCGCCTTCCTCGTACAAGGCGGTTTCGAAAGCGGAGAGATCCCGCGCGGCAACGAGCGGAGCCCAGCCGATACCCAGCGAGCCATACAGATCACCATTGCCCTGCAGATCGGTGGCAAATTCCGTGAACTGACGGGGCGACACACGTTCCTGCGTGGCAAAAAGAGCGGCGCCAGCGCGGAGTAGCGCAATGTTCTCCGTGAGCCGGCGCTGGAGAGCCGACGACATTTCAGTCAGATTGCGATCGAGTTCGACGCGCCGGGTAAGACGGTCAGCCCGCTCGATCGCCATCACCGATACGGCCGTGGTGATGCTCGCAATGATGAACAGAAGGAACGGCCAGCCACGCGGATACTTGTGAAACCACGCCTGCTTCTGCACCCTGTCGAGCAGAGCCTGGTCAATCACCCCGCAATTTCCGGTCTCCTGAAGTCGCCGGCGGCGGATCGCGCGCCGGGACCGTCGATTAGCAACACTTCGTGATCGGGGAACCTTGAAGCAGATTAAATGTTCCAAGGTCAAACGATCATCTTGCGTGTCTGGCGCCTGTTGCATCCCGCAACGGCGCGGCAGCGGATCGAACTTGACCGGCACCGACGATCGCAGCAAGGGTGCCAGCGAAAGGGAGCTTGTGTTGAATCAGCCCAACGGACGGAACAGTGCCGGGAATGTGCGGAAATTTCCGCCGGAAGTCCGCCCGGCACCTGGTCAGGAAGGTGAGCCTGGCTGGGCCTCGGGGTTGAGGAAGCTCTACAACTCCGTAGTAGACGAGCCGCTGCCGGACAGCTTTCAGGATCTCCTGAAGAAGCTGGATGACAGCGACGATGCGTGAGCAGACGAAGGCGTCCCCAGCCGACGAGGGGTTTCGCAAGGAACTGATGTCCGTGCTGCCGCATTTGCGTGCCTTCGCGCGCGGACTGTCGGGCCGGTCGGATTTCGCGGACGATCTCGTCCAGGAAGCGGCGATCAAGGCATGGACTGCCCGGGACCGCTATCAGGCGGGCACCAACATGCGCGCATGGACCTTTGCGATCCTGCGGAACCATTATCTTTCCGAACTTCGTCGCAACAAGCGCGAGACAGACCTCGACGAAGGTGCCGCCGAGCGCATGCTCGTGATGGAAGCGGACCAGGAAGGCCCTCTTCATCTCGGCGACATGGAAGCGGCGTTGCAGCAACTGGCCCCGGAACGCCGTGAAGCCGTGCTTCTGGTAGGCGCTTCAGGCTTCAGCTACGAGGAAGCGGCCGAAATTGCGGGCTGCCCGATCGGGACGATGAAGAGCCGTGTCGCGCGCGCGCGTGCAGACCTGGCCCGCATGCTCGACGACGATCCTGAAAAGATGCTCGCAAGCCGTAGCGGCCGTTAATTGAACTGGCGGCGCTCATTCGCCTCATTCGCCGTGCCGCTAGGATATATTCTTCTATTTCAGTGCCTTCTCCGAAAACGGGACTGCTTGGGGTGAGTATTGCCCAAGCCACAAGGCTTAGGCTGAGCGCATGAAAGCTAAGGTCGCCCCGGCCTTCGCCCTTGCACCGGTTCAGTTATAGGGCGTGTGCGAATTCGAGCGATCGGGCCGTTCGTCAGACAGCAAGGCAGTGCTTGCCCCTCGACGGAGCCCTCGGGAACGCCTCAGGGGGCAGCCGCTGGCATTCCAGTACTCCTTCTTCGACACGCCTCGCCCACAAAAAACGTTGCTAGGGTGAGCCTCCCAGAAAATTCAAAGAGGCGTTGATACAAAACGACGAAAGGACGGCGGGATTATCCCCACCGTCCTTCCTTTTTTCCGGATCAGGACGTCGCTCTAGGACGCCCGGTGATCAGTTGTTATCTTCAACGTGATCGGCTTTTTCTTCCATTGCGTCTGCCTTCGCCTCACCGGCATCTTCGACGGCATCAGCGCGATTTTCCATGGCCTCGGAAGGGGCGCCGGTCATATTGTCAGCCTGATTTTCCATGGCATCAGCCGCGGCATCCGAGGACTGCTCAATGGCGTCAGCCTTCTGCTCGACTGCGTCGTCGGCGGGATCGTTGCAAGCGGCGAGGCCGAGAGAGGCCGATGCGAGCGCGATCATGGCGAGGCGCGGCGTGGTGATGAGGTTCATGGTAATCAATCCTTTCCCTGTTGGAAAAAGCGCGTTTTGAACTGAAGGACGCGCTAACCTTCTGCAATGCCGGGGCGCTGTATTAGCGCACCGAACCGCGACGGAAGAGGTTCACGATCGCCAGAAGGACAACCGCGCCCAGGAACGATGCAAACAGCGAAAGAATATCGAAGTTCCCACTGGTGATCGGAGCGCCGCCAATAAGCGGGGTGATGATGAAGCCTGCAATCACCGCACCGACGATGCCCACGACGATGTTAAGGAAGATGCCCTGCTGCGCATCGGTGCGCATGAGGATCGAAGCGAGCCAGCCGATGATACCGCCGACCAGCAGAATAAGGATGAGTGTCATTGTCCGTCTCCTGAAAATAGTATGTTGCACCGGATAACGACCTCATTCCGCGTTGGTTCCGAGACGGTTTTTAACAAATTCAACTGGAAGTGCGCACCGCCTGCCAACGATACGTCCACAAGGTATCTTGGAAACGGATAACTCCCACGGCAACGCCGCAAAAACTGGCGTGATCCTTTGAACTATCGAGAGGCGAGCACTCGGCTCGGAGCCGAATCCCCGAAACCGCCGCGCCTCCCGGCCGTTAACATGACGTAAGGCAAGGAAGGCCCGAGACGTGCAAGCATCCCTCCGTGCCCGGACCGTATCCGCCCTCGCCGCCACGCTGGTCGTGACAGGCGCGGTGATCGCGCTGGTGCTGGGCTTGTCATACATGCCGGTGCCCAGCGGGTCGGAAGGCGCGTTGACAGCTATTCTTCCGGCGCGCAGCTCGCCGCCAACGCCGCCGCCTTCACCCACGCCATCACCAGAACCGCAACGGATCAATGAAGGCGCACCGCCGGACGATCCCGCTCCCGCCGGCGCACGCGCCGAGGCTGCGCAGATCGTCCTGCCATCACCGAAAATGCCGCCGCTGATTTCTCCGCCACCGGTTCTAGTGAGCCGGGTCACAGGCGTGGGTTCCGACCCAACCCAGGGCCAGGCCAGAAGCGTAGGAACAGGAACCGGCGCGGGAGGGACAGGCACCGGTGACGGCGGCGGGGGGAACGGCGGGCACGGAAACGTATCCGGGCGGCGCGACTACTCCGCCTATCCGCGTCAGACGGCCGGCAAATTGCACTACTATGAAATCCCCCGCGAGCTTCGGCGGGATCATGGCGGCGTCATCCGCCTGCGATACACGATCGGCATCGACGGCAGGGTGAGCGACTGTTCGGTAATTCAGTCAAGCGGATTGCCCGATTTCGACCGCGCCACCTGTGCGCGTATAACAGCGCGTTTCCGGTTCAGGCCCGCCCGCGACCTGGAGGGCCGCCCCACGCCTTTCGTGATGACCGAAACCCATGGCTGGGACTACGAGCCTGGGCCGTGAACCTGGTGCCGATCGAACGGCGCATGATGTGAAGCCCGACCATTTCCGGAAAGAGCGGCCTGGATAAACCGGTCCACGGCAATGTCGAGCGGGCTGCCCGGCAGCTTGAAGGAACCACCGCCGACTTGACGCGGCAACGGCATAAGGCGCATGGGCAAGGGGGTAACTCTTGCCGGACTACCCTCATGCTTTCGCAAAAGACCCGCTATGCGATCCGAGCCATGCAGCATCTGGCTGACAGGTATGGCCAGGGTCCCGTCCCCCTTTCCGAGATTGCCGAGACACAGAACATCCCGGCGAAGTTTCTGACGGTCATCCTGTCCGAACTTGCACGCTTCGGTGTCGTCGCGTCACAGCGCGGCAAGGACGGCGGGTACTGGCTGGGCGTGTCGCCGATCGATATCACCTACGGCGACCTCATCCGGGTTATGCGCGGCTCACTCGCACTTGTCCCCTGCGCCAGCCGTTTCGCGCACGAGACATGCAAGAACTGCCTTGAGGAAAAGGACTGCCGCACCCGCGCGCTGATGCTTCAGGTCCGCGATGCCACCGCACAGCTTCTTGACGGGATCTGCCTGTCCGACCCGATTGCGCTTGTGCCCCCGCTCGACGATGAAACATGGATCTAGGCGCAAGCATTCGAAATAAATTGTCTACTGGATGGGTTGATAATATGAGGTGCGTGATGATTCCCTAGGGGGGGTAACGCATGCTCGAACAACTGATGGTTCTTCTCAATTCAGCCGCGCCGTTCATGGCTGTCGGTTTCGCAGCGCAGATTGTCGACGGGGCGCTGGGTATGGCTTTTGGCGTAATAACCCAAACGCTGCTGGTGAGCGTCGTGGGAATGCCCCCGGCCAGTGCATCGGCCAGCGTCCATCTGGTGGAACTGTTCACTACGGCGACCTCGGGCGTTAGCCATATCTGGCATCGCAACATCGATTGGGGGCTGTTTCGAAGGCTTGCCCCCATGGGGGTGCTCGGCGGTGTGACGGGTGCCTACCTGTTGTCGAACGTCGACGCTTCGATCGCCAAGCCCTTCATTATGATCTACCTCACCGGGATCGGCATCTACCTGATGGTCCGCGCAATCCGGATGCGCACGCCTTCGTTCGAGGATCCGCGATACACTGCTCCGCTTGCAGCGGTGGGCGGTTTTCTTGATGCTGCGGGCGGCGGCGGATGGGGCCCTGTGGTGACCTCCAACCTCCTTGTTCAAGGCGGTGACCCCGCCAAGACGATCGGTACCGTGAACTCCGTGGAGTTCCTGCTCACATTGTCCGTATCCATTGCCTTCATCCTCACGCTCGGGCTTGCCGCATTCACCACCGCAACTGTCGGGCTCATCATCGGCGGCGTGGTGGCCGCACCGTTCGGCGCGCTCTTCGCCAAACGCCTGAAGCCGCGGTTCCTGTTGATGGCCGTGTCTGTTGTTCTGATCTCCACCAGCCTGTTCAGCATATACAGGGCCTGGCCGATATTCTGAAGTTCACCGCCTCCGACCCGTGACGGGGCGTTGCAAAAGCCGTAAAGGTCCGCAACGCCCAAAAATACAAAACGGAGAGCGCGAAGCATCGTCATGACTTCCCCCACTATCGATGAAACCCACGACAGCGCCCTTTCCTCCTGGGTAGACAGCGCGAACGGACATCCCGACTTTCCGATCCAGAACTTGCCTCTGGGTGTTTTCACCCATGGGCAGGCTACCCGAGGCGGCGTGGCGATCGGCGATATGGTGCTCGATCTCAACCTTGTGGCCAATTCCGGGCTGCTCGAAGGCGAGGCGCTGGCTGCCGCTGCCGCAGCGTCAGGCGCCTCGCTAAATCCGATGCTCGCTCTTGGCGCGGGGCCGCGCAGGGCGCTGCGCCGAAGGCTCTCCGCGCTTCTGGCTGCTGATGCTGCCGAGCGCCAGCAGGTGGAAACGTTGCTGCTGCCCATGGCGGACGTGGGGATGCAGTTGCCTGCGCAGATTACCGACTACACCGATTTCTACGTGGGCATTCATCACGCGACCAATATCGGCAGTCTGTTCCGACCGGACAATCCGCTGCTGCCCAACTACAAACATGTACCGATCGGCTATCACGGCCGGGCATCGACCATCCGCCCAAGCGGTGCGCCGGTGATCCGTCCGCAGGGCCAGACCAAAGCACCCGATGCCGCCGCCCCGTCGTTCGGACCGGTGGGCAGGCTCGACTACGAACTGGAACTCGGTATCTGGATCGGGACCGGAAACAGTCTGGGATCGACCATTCCTATAAGCGACGCGATGGACCATGTCGCCGGCCTGACCCTGCTCAACGACTGGTCCGCCCGCGACGTTCAGGCTTGGGAATACCAGCCGCTGGGGCCGTTCCTCGCCAAGAACTTCCTGACCAGTGTGTCCCCGTGGCTGGTCACGATGGAAGCGATCGCGCCGTTCCGCCGGGCCCAACCGCCGCGCCCCGGCGGAGACCCTCGCCCCCTTCCCTATTTGTGGAACGACGAAGATCAGCGCACGGGCGCCCTGTCGCTGGAACTTGAGGTTCGCCTGACCAGCGCAGCGATGCGCGAAAAAGGCATGACGCCCGTTCGGCTTAGTCACGGTCCGGCCAGCAACATGTACTGGACCATCGCTCAGATGGTGACGCACCACGCGTCCAACGGGTGCCAAATGCAAACCGGCGACTTGCTCGGCAGCGGCACCATCTCCGGCCCGGACGACGGCACCCAGGGCAGTCTCATGGAAATTACGCGCAACGGCAAACAGCCGATCACTCTGCCGACCGGGGAAACGCGCACTTTCCTTGAGGATGGAGACGAGATTTCGCTGTCAGGCCGCTTTGCAGCCGAAGGCGCCGTGCCCATCGGCTTCGGGTCTTGCACGGGCTGTGTGCTGCCTGCCTTGCAGTAGAATTAAAGGGGGGCCACCCCGCCGCCGCGCCAAATGTTCCAGCGCTATGACGCCCTATTTTCCGCAGGCTACGCATTTGCGAGCTTTCTTCAAAACGAAAAATTCTGCGGTTAATTCATGGATCTGACAGCCTTGATGGGAACTTAGGTTAGGGTTCTCGGCTTATATGCCCTTATTGCGCCTGCATGGTGCGAACGGGGGTACTATGGATCAAACGCGCGCGCTTGACGCATCGCCTTACTGGGATCTGCGCCGGATATCAGCGGCCACTGTATCGATCGTGGCCATCGTGGGCATCGCCCTGCTAATGGTCCAGCTGGTGAGCTTCCTGTTGCTGGTGTTTGCGGCTGTTGTGCTGGCCGTGGTGTTCGACGCCCTGACACGTCTCATCAGCTCAAAGCTACACATCAAGCGCGGCCTGGCCCTTGGGTTGGCGGTAGTCCTGCTGCTGGGTATCTTTATCGGGGCCCTTGTACTGTTCGGCGCCCAACTCACCAGTGAATTGGACAACATCCGAAGCAGCCTGCCCAGCGCCATCGATAGCGTTCAGGCGTTTCTCGACAAGGCGGGACTGGGTGATACAGTCAACGGCGCCCTGACCCAGGGCAAGGAGGCGCTTTCTGGACTTTTGTCCAAGGCCGGCGCTTACCTCCTCGCCTTCGGCAACGGTCTCACCAATCTTGTGCTCGTCATCTTCGCTGCGGTGTTCCTGGCCGCCGATCCGGCCGTCTATCGCCGCGGCCTGCTGCAACTTATCCCACGCAGCGCAACCGACGTAGCGGACGCAAGCCTCGAGGATGCCTGGAAAGGTCTCAATGGCTGGATGAAAGGACAGGCCGTTTCATCGGTCGTCGTCGCGGCACTCACCGCCACGGGTCTTACATTGCTCGGCGTACCATCCGCCGGCGGCCTGGGCGTGATCGCGGGGTTGTTGGACGTCATCCCGATGATCGGGCCGGTCATCTCCGGTATTCCCGCCGTGCTTCTTGCGTTCACTCAGTCGCCCATGACGGCACTGTGGACGGTCATTCTGTTTCTGGTCGTACAGCAACTGCAGGGCAATTTCCTGCAGCCGATGATCCAGAAGCAGGCAGTAGATGTCCCCCCTGCCCTGCTACTGTTTGCGGTCCTTGCAGCGGGCATGCTGTTCGGCGCGCTTGGCGTGCTACTGGCTGCACCGCTGACGATCGTGGTGTTCGTCCTGATCAAGCGGATCTACGTCATCTCACTGCTGGGAAAAAAGGAAGCAGACCACGACTGACGCCGCAATCTGCTCCCTGTAAAACAGAAGTTGGATGCGACCGGCTTCACACAATCCCTGCGCCAAGTCCGACCGCCTTGCGTTCCTGCGCCTTGCGGTCGCGCCAGCGGCTCTGACGATATACACCCAGCGGGTCGATTGCGCCGCCTGCGTCAAGGCGTACCTTGGCAAGAATAGGCGAGACGTCGATGTTGTAAGCCCGTCGCAGCGCCTGGAAGGCCATCATCGTATCGTTGGCTTCCTGCGAGAGATGCAGCGCTTCACGGTCGACCAGCAAAGCCTTGGCAAAACACTGACCGATGGCTTCCGCAGACGACAACATGGATTCGATCGGATCGGTCACGTTATGCGACTGGTCGATCATGTAACTGGGATTGAAACCGTCGCGCGGCGAGAGTTCGGCCTCGACCAGCTCGTTGAACACAAGGAACAGCTGGTGCGGATTGATTGAACCGGAATCGAGGTCATCGTCCCCGTACTTGCTGTCATTGAAGTGGAAACCTCCGAGCTTCCCAAAGCGGTGCAGGCGGGCCACGATCTGTTCGATATTCACATTCGGCGCATGGTGGCCCAGGTCGACCAGGCACTTGGCCTTGGGGCCCAGTTCCTGCGCAGCAAGGATCGAAGAACCCCAGTCACTGATAACGGTCGAATAGAATGCAGGCTCGAACATCTTGTGTTCGAGCAGCATGCGCCAATCGTCCGGCAACGCGGCATAGACCTGGGCAGCAGCCTCCATATAGCGGTCGAGGCTACGGGCGAGGTCCTGCTGGCCCGGGAAGTTGGTGCCGTCGCCCACCCAGACGGTCAGATCGGTAGAGCCGAGCTGGCGACCGATCTCGATGCATTCGATGTTGTGCTCCACCGCCTGCTGGCGAGTGGCGGCAACAGTCGAGGACAGCGAGCCGGTCGCGTAGGTTTGCGCCTGACCAGGCTGGTCCTGAAATGTATTGGAATTGACCGCGTCGAAACCGAGGCCCAGTTCGCCGGCTTCCTCGCGCAGCCCCTTGTAGTCGCTTACCTTGTCCCAGGGAAAATGCGGTGAGACCCGCGGCGTCATCCTGCTAAGCTGGTTGATGACCGAGCAGTCCTCGAGCTTTTCGTGGATGTTGGTCGGCTCTCCTGCAATCGGGAACTTTGCAAAACGTGTGCCGCCGCGGCCTGCGCCCCAAGAGGGAACGGCAACGGAAAACCCTGCGATGCGGTCTTTGATCGCATCGATCGCAATTCCCGACCGCTCGAGCTTCCGGCCCAGAGCATCATAGTCCTCGTTCAGCGCGTCAGTCTCGCGCGCATTCGCCTCAGCGATAAGATCGCTCGAAATTGGCAGGTTGCTCATGGTTGTATTCCTCTTCCCAGCCGACTCAGCGCGTAAACGCCTGTGCGTTCCCGGCATCGACGTTGATCATGTTGCCGGTCGACTTGGCCGACTGATCTCCGGCGAAAAAGTACACCGCCTCAGCGATGTCCGAAGGCAGGACATCGCGCTTCAACATGGAACGCTGGCGGTAATGCTCCTCCAGTTCCTTGCCGGAGTCGATACCATGCGCCCCGGCACGTTCCTTGCGCCAGTCACCATCCCAGATGCGGCTGCCCTTGATCACGGCGTCCGGGTTCACGGTGTTCACGCGAATGCCGAACGGCGCACCTTCCAGCGCGAGGCAGCGGGCGAGGTGATTTGCGGCGGCCTTGGCCGAAGCATAAGCACTCGCGTTAGTTGCAGCGGCGACGCCATTCTTCGAGCCGATGAAGACCACGCTCGAACCACCCTGCTCCTTCATTCCCTTGAGCAGCGGCCATGCGGCGCGGCTGGTCAGGAAGTAACCCTGAGCGAGCACATCGTAGTTCCGGTTCCACAGTTCGATCGTGGTTTCCTCGATCGGAGCCGATGACGCGATACCGGCGTTGGCGACGAGAATATCGAGCCCTCCGAATTCACGGGCACATGCAGCAAAAGTCTTGGCCACCTGCTCTTCGTCTGTCACGTCGCACATGGCGGCGCGCACGACATCCTTGCCGAACTGCCGGGCAAAGCCCTCACGCACGTCTTCCAACGCCTTTTCATCGCGGTCTGCAAGCATGACGCAGGCCCCGTCCGCCATAAGCCGCGCTGCGGTCGCCGCGCCGATGCCGCCCGCACCGCCGGTGACAAGCGCAATGCGCCCAGCAAGCGGCTTAGGCGCCGGCATGCGCTGCAGCTTCGCTTCCTCGAGCAGCCAGTACTCGATGTCGAAGGCTTCCTGTTCGTCGAGCGCGACGTAATCGCCGATGGCCTCGGCGCCGCGCATCACGTTGATGGCGTTGCCATAGAACTCGCCAGCCAGCCGCGCCGTCGTCTTGTCTGTAGCAAAGGTCATGCGGCCGACACCTGGCACCAGCACCACAATCGGGTTGGAATCGCGCATCGCGGGCGAATTGGACCGCTTGCACCGCTCGTAGTAAGCTGCATACATGTCGCGATAGTCGGCGACCTTCCCGGCAAGGTAGGCCTCATCCTGAAGTCTCGCGGGATCGAGCGTGAGCGGCGCGATCTTGGTGCGCAAGAAGTGGTCGGGGCACGATGTCCCAAGCGCGGCCAGTCGTTCGAAGTCGACCGAATTTACGAACTCCAACGTTTCCGCGTCATCGGAAAAGTGACCGACCTTACGCCGCGCGCCCGTCATTAACGCGCGGAGACGCGGCATAAGGTCGGCCGATGTAGCGGCACGTTCCTCGGAGGAGAGAGATGAGGAGGAGGCGCCGCCGAATGCAGGTTTCCCTGCAAGCTTGGAATTCAGATAATTTGCAGCATCGGCAATCAGATCGATGGTATGCTCGTAGCAGGCCTTGGCGCTATCGCCCCAGCAGATGATCCCGTGTCCTGCCAGCATCACGCCTTCGATGCCGGGATGGGCCGCTACATAATCACGCAGCATAACGCCTAGGGTGTATCCGGGGCGCTTCCATTCCAGCCAGCCGATCCGACCACCCCAGATTTCCCGGGTGGCAGCCTCGCCCCCCGACGAGGCTGCCAGCGCAATGATCGCATCCGGGTGGACGTGATCAACGTGCGCAAAGGGAAGCAGCGAGTGTAGCGGCGTATCGATCGAGGCCGCCCGCGCATTCAGGTTGAAAGTGCAATGCGGGAGATAGCCGACCATCTTGTCGTCATCATCGGGGCCAGCATAGTGCTTTTCCAACTCGAGCAGCCTGCCCTGATAAAGCGTAGCGAAACCGTCCAGCTTCATGGAGCCGATATCGCCGCCCGATCCCTTGACCCAGAGCACATCCACGTCCTCGCCGGTCACCGGGTCCGTTTCGGTCAACTTGGCCGAAGTGTTTCCGCCGCCGAAATTCGTGACGGTCAGATCCGAACCAAGAAGATTGGAACGATAGAGCAGCAGCTCAGCGGGCGACAGGGTTGCCGCGACCGAGTCGTCCCACCGGCTGGCAGGGACAGCAAAGGAAATCGGGGCAACAGGCGAAGGTGCGAGAGTCGTATCCATGCGGCGCATTTAACATTCGCCTCTTCCATTTTCAATCTATTTCAATATAAAACGATCAACATTGGTCATTCAGCCCAGAAAGAAGCCTTTCGGAGAGCATGTCTACACCTGCCACATACATCGTCGTCGACATCGGGAAGACGCTGAGCAAAGTCACCGCCTGGTCTCAAGATGGCCGATTGCTGGACCGCCAGGTGCGCGCGAATCAGGCATGCGAACTGGGCGGAGTGCGCCGGCTGGACATCAACGGCATCGGCCAGTGGCTGCGCGAAACGCTTGCCCTCTTCAACGGCCAGCCGGTCGAGACGATCATTCCTGTTGCGCATGGTGCGGGCGTGGTCGCGCTGGGCGACGACGGCGTCCTGTTTCCTCCTCTCGACTACGAGGAGACCCCTCCGTCCGAGATCATGGCGGCCTACCAGAAAGAGCGCGACCCTTTTGCCAAAACCGGATCGCCGGCCCTTCCGGACGGATTGAACATCGGTTCGCAACTGTTCTGGATGGAACGCCTGCATCCCGATGAGATGAAGCGTGCCACCCTTGTGCCTTGGGCGCAGTACTGGGCCTGGTTCCTTTCGGGGAGCGCCTGCAGCGAAGTAACCAGCCTCGGCTGCCACAGCGACCTGTGGGCCCCGGAAGAGGCGCGCTTTTCTCCGATGGCGCAGCGTCTCGGCTGGGCTGAGCGGTTTGCGCCGATGGCAAAAGCCAGTGACGCGATCGGGCGCCTGCGCAAGGAACTGGCGGCCGCCACGGGTTTGCCGGACTCAACGCAGGTGCTCGCAGGACTGCACGATTCCAACGCGGCCCTTCTCGCCGCGCGCGGTTTTCCCGAAATAGCCAGGAAGGAAGCGACAATCCTGTCGACCGGCACCTGGTTCATTGCCATGCGGCTGGCCCTCGAGACGACTTCCATCGCTTCACTTTCCGAAGCCCGCGATACCCTCGTCAATGTCGACGCCTATGGTTGGCCAGTGCCTTCCGCCCGCTTCATGGGCGGACGCGAGATCGAGACGATAATCCAACTCGATACCCGCCGTGTCGATATCAAGCCCGATCAGCCCAAGCTGCTGGAGGCCGTACACGCCCTGCTTGAGCGCGGGACGATGATGATGCCGACACTCGCACCCGGTTTCGGGCCGTACCCGGACGGCACCGCGCGCTGGATCAATGCCCCGGTCGAGTGGGCCGGTACATGGTTCGCACGGCGAGCAGCGATCTGCCTCTATGCCGCGCTGGTCGCCGATACATCGCTCGACCTGATCGGCTCCAAGGAGCGTCTCCTCGTCGAAGGCCGTTTTGCCGAAGCCGAGGTCTTCGTGCGCGCGCTGGCAGCGCTGCGACCGGAAAGCGAGGTCTATGTCGCCAATGCACATAACGATGTCTCGTTTGGCGCGCTTCGGCTTCTCAACCCCTTGCTCAAGGCCAATGGCGGTCTGCGACGCGTAGAGCCGCTCGAGGGAGATCTTGTTGGTTACAAGGCCAGGTGGCACCGACACCTAACCGGTGACCCGGTATGATCACGGCTTCGATTCCCGACTTTCGCGAGGCTGCGCGCCGGCGATTGCCGCGGTTTCTGTTCGAATACATCGACGGAGGCTCGTATGCAGAGACGACCCTGCGCCGCAACGTCGAAGACCTCTCACGCCTGGCCCTGCGCCAGCGCGTGCTGCGCGATGTGTCGCGAATGGACCTTTCGACCGAGTTGTTCGGCCAGAAGCTGGCGCTGCCACTTGCACTCGCCCCGATTGGACTTGCCGGCCTCAATGCCCGGCGCGGAGAATGCCAGGCGGTCAAGGCGGCGGAAAATGCCGGTGTGCCTTTCACGCTCTCCACCGTAGGCGCCTGCTCTATCGAGGAGGTGGCAAAAGCCGCCAGCAAGCCGTTCTGGTTCCAGCTTTACATGATCCGTGACCGCGCATTCATGAAGGATCTGCTTGCCAAGGCTGTCGAGGCCGGCTGCTCCACTCTGGTCTTCACTGTGGACATGCCGGTGCCGGGCAGCCGTTACCGCGACTATCATACCGGTCTGGCCGGAGCCGGCGGCCTCAAAGGTGCGGCATGGCGCGCGGCTCAGGCCGCGCAACGACCGGGCTGGGCCTGGGACGTCGGCTTGTGGGGCCGGCCACACACACTCGGCAATGTCGCCCCCGTCCTGGAGGGCAATAGCGGCATCGAGGATTTCTTCGCCTGGATGCGGAACAACTTCGACCCTTCCATCAGCTGGCGCGACCTGGATTTCATCCGCTCGGAGTGGAAGGGGCCACTGATCATCAAGGGCATCCTCGATCCGGAGGATGCCAAGGAAGCCGCCAATCTCGGCGCCGACGGGATTGTCGTCTCCAACCACGGCGGACGTCAGCTCGACGGCGTGCTTTCGAGCGCACGAGCCCTGCCGCCCATCGCTGAAGCCGTCGGCGAGCGACTGACAGTGCTCGCCGACGGCGGTGTCCGATCCGGACTGGACGTCGTACGCCTGCTGGCGCTTGGCGCGAAAGGCGTCCTGCTCGGCCGGGCCTGGGCCTGGGCCCTCGGCGCCGGCGGAGAGGCTGGCGTCACCAAAATGCTGAACCTGATCGAGGCTGAAATGCGGGTCGCCATGGCGTTGACCGGCACCACGAAAATTGCCGAGATCGATAACACAATCCTTGCGGGAGAATAAAATCATGCCGACCGCTGCTGGCGAACATCTGGAGACGGGCGATAACTGGCGCAACACGATACTTGCCGGTCTAGCCAATTACATTGACGCCGGTTCGATCGTGGCCGGTGCCGCTGCGCTGGCACTTTGGCAGGAGAGTTACAACCTTTCCAACGACACCATCGGCCTGATCGGCGCCTTCGGTCCGAACGCCATCGGCGCTGGCGTCGGCGCACTGGCGGGAGGCTGGCTGTGCGACAAGCTGGGCCGTAAGAAGATCTACCAGTGGGACATGCTGATCTATGCATTGGGCATGAGCATGCTCGTCTTTGCCGTGGCGCCCTGGATGATTATTACCGGCTTCCTGATCGTGGGCTTGGCGGTCGGCGCCGATATCCCGGCTAGCTGGTCGCTTATCGCCGAGCAAGCCCCGGACACGCGGCGCGGCAAGCATTCCGGCGTGGCGCAGGTGCTGTGGTATCTGGGGCCTGTGGTCGTCCTGCTGATGAGCCTTGCTCTTACCTCGCTGGGCGAGCTGGGCGCGCGCATTGTTTTCGCACATCTGGTCGTCATCGCGCTTGGCCTGACGCTGCTGCGCTCGCGCATGGCGGAGTCCAAGCGCTGGGAAGAATCGAAGAAAACCGGCGGCCCTACCCTCGGCCTGTCGACGCTGCTGCAACCGAAGTATCTTACCTCGATCCTAGGCCTCGTGGGGATGTACGGATTCTGGAACCTGTGGGCGGGCACCAACGGGTTCTTCTTCCCCTATATCCTGCGCACTGTGGGCGCCGCCACGCAGGCACAGAGCATCGCGATCCAAGCCGTGTCGTTTTTTATCGGGATGGTGTCGATCTACTTCGTTTTCATGAAGCTGTCGGACCGGGTCAACCAGCGTACACTGTTTGCCGTTTCGGCCGTGATCCAGGTATTGGGTATGGCTCTGCTGGCGGTATTTCCGCTGACGATACCGATCGCCCTGCTCTACGTTTTCCTGCTTCAGTTCGGCGGCGGTTTCGGCGCGCAGAGCTTCTTCCAACTGTGGAGCGCTGAACAGTTCCCAACGGCGGTGCGTGCTACGGCGCAGGGGATATGCTTTGCGGTCGTGCGCATTACGCTGGGAGTTTTCAGCTTCTTCGTGCCGATGCTGACTGCAACAGGCTTTACGCAGCTTGCATGGATTCTTACTGGGTTTCTGGTCATCAGCGGAATCATCGGTACAGCCTGGGCACCGCGCAACGAAGGCAAGTCGCTCGAACAGCTCGAAGCCGAGCGCACCGCCAACTGACGAAAGGATTCTGCACGCCTATGCACGCTCAGGAACGCGAGAAGCTGGTACTCGAAACTCTCAAAGAGCAAGGTTTCGTCAGCTATCGCGATCTTGAGGGGCGCTTGGATGCTTCGCCTGCCACTATCCGAAGAGACCTGACGCGACTGGAAAAGGCTGGGCGCATCCAGCGCGTGCATGGGGGCGCCAAACTGCCGGAAAACGAGCGGCCGGGGGAAGTCCCCGGCTTATCCGGCACCCCTTTCGAGCAGTCTATAACGGAAAACCTGCCCGCCAAGCAGATGATCGGCCGGGCAGCCGCTGCCTTGTGTCAGCCAGGCGAAGGCATCATGATCGACGGGGGTACCACGACCCTGCAGATGTGCCCTTACCTAGCCGGTCTAAATCTGCAGGTGCTCACCAATTCGCTGCATATCGTCAATGCCCTGCTACAACAGCAAGGCACTCGAATACTGGTGCCGTCAGGATCGGTTTTTCGCGAACAGAACATCATCCTGGCGGCCGCTGGCGAGGAATCGATGCCCCGCTTTCATGGACCGCGCCTATTCATGGGAGCTGCAGCCGTCGGCCCCCAGGGCGTGATGCAGGCAGATGTGGTGCTTGTCGCGGCCGAGCGCCGCCTTATCGACCGCGCTGAGGAAGTCATCCTGTTGGTGGACAGCTCCAAGTTCCGCACACAGTCGGGAACCATCGTATGTGGCCTCGACGAAATCGATACCGTGATAACTGACGCCTTACCCGTCGAAATGGCCGAACACCTCGAACGTGCAGGCGTGCGCATTATCTTGGCGAAGAAATAGCCACCAGTCGAGCTGGAGACCCGCAAAAACCATTTAGTTCGAAGCTGGTTGGTCCGGCGATGACGGCGCCTATACTGCCCGACCATAATGGGCGCGCCGTTGGTCTGTTTCCGGCAGCACTTCGTTCGGTTTACCCCGGTTGTTCCGGATTGTAGGCAGAGTTATCCCATGCTTTCGCGGCGTTCGTGGAAGATCAGCCGGTCGAAGTTATAGGCCCGGTTGCAAAGGGTGAGCTTCGCTTCGGCACGGGCCAGGCAGATGGTGCGGATGAACAGCCCGAACCGGTTCTTCTGATGCGCGAAGACATGTTCGACATGGGCCCGGATCGAGGACTTTGCGGCGTTGGCCCTGGCGATCGCGCCTGGCATGGGCTTGCCCTGGGGTTTGCGGCGGTGAATGCGGGACGTGAGCATGCGATCCGACAGCCACTTCTCGTTGAGCCTTGAGCGATAGGCGCTGTCAGCCCAGACCTCGGAGCCGGTGTTGCCCGTACTCACGACATGACGAAGGAGACGCCCGTCGGCAGCCGATGCGGACGTCACGGCCATCTCCCGGATGAAGCCATAACGCCGGTCGATGCTGATATGCGATTTGTAGCCAAAGACCGGCAGGGCAATCATGGGCAATGGCGTGCCGTTCTCGCGATGGCGCACTTTGCCGCCAATCTTGAGCGTCCAGCGCGCATCGATGTCCTTCTGCGCGGCCTTGTTGGGCTCGCCCGGCCAGATCTCCTTCGCGCTCTTGCCCGACTTTATCGCCTCGCGTTCACCCTCGGTATTCCGCTGCTTGGGCTCAGGCACCAGCGAGGCGTCGACGATATGCCCCGACATCGGGATGTAGCCCATCTTCTGGAGTTGCCAGTCAAAGGCCTTCATCACCCGCTTGAGCGTTCCGGTCTCGGTCAGGCGATTGCGGAAATGCCGGATCGTGTTCTCATCCGGCGTCCGGTCCCCGAGCGACAGCCCGAGGAAACGCAGCCAACTCAGGCGATCCCGGATCATGAATTCCATCCGCGCATCCGAAAGGTTGTGCTGCGCCTGCAGGATCAGCGCCTTGAACATCATCACCGGATCGAACGGCGGTCGCCCGCCCTTCGCGCCATCGCCGTAGTCCAGTCCCTCAACCAGCCAACCGCGGAAGTACTCGAAGTCCACCGTCTGCTGCAGAACCTCGAGTAGACCTTCTTCCTGTTCACCTGCCAACCGTCCCGGCGCAGGATATAGTACACCCGCCGGTAGCCGTAGCAGACGTGCGTCTCGCAGATCTCCTTGATGCGCTTCTTCAGAAAGGCCGGATCGATACGGCGGGACCGGTAATGATAGGTCGAACGATCAAACTGCAAGGCCGAACATGCCCTGCGGATCGTCACCTGCCAGTCCTGTCGTACAGCATCGATAAGCTCTCGCTTGCGATCCGGCCTCAGAGCTTTCGCTTGATGACGTCCTGCAGCATCTCGCGATCCAGCGTCAGGTCCGCCACGATCTTCTTCAACCGGCCGTTTTCGTTTTCCAGCTCACGCATTCGCCGCATCTCCGACGGCATGAGCCCCGCGTATTTCTTCTTCCAGTTGAAGTAGGTCGCCTGGCTGATACCCGCCTTGCGACAGATCTACGCAACCGGCGTGCCTTCCTCACCCTGCTTGATGACAAACGCCTTCTGCGTGTCCGTGAACTTCGATGCCTTCATGCCGTAACTCCTTGCCCAGCCAAGGATGTCTACGGCGGAAAACTCTGGCTGCGAATGGTCCAGGATTCGGGGGGCAGGTCAGTTCCGCGGAGGTGGCGGCGCGGGCAGCGAGGCGCATGAACGCACAGAGCCCCAGGCTTTTGGGCCTGGGGCTCTAAGTGTTACATCGATGGTTGCGGGGGTAGGATTTGAACCTACGACCTTCAGGTTATGAGCCTGACGAGCTACCGGGCTGCTCCACCCCGCGTCACCGATCTGGGCTGTTGGCCCTGGACAAGCGTTCTCTGGGAACGCGAAGAGGGCCACTTGGGCCCTCTTGTCTGGGCTTGTGGCCCTTTTGTCATTGTGATGGGTTTTTCAATTGCGCCTGCTTCAATGCCTGGCGACGTCCTACTCTTCCGACGCTTGAGCGTAAGTACCATCGGCGCTGTCAGGTTTCACGGCCGAGTTCGAGATGGGATCGGGTGGGTCACTGACGCTATGGTCACCAAGCAATGGAGCGGGCGCAATTTTAATCGATGTATCCCGTGCTTTATATCAGATGTGTCTGGCTGCTTATTGTCCGCCACCGACGGCCTGTTTTGGCAGGCCAATCCTTGACTGTCCTGCAGGGCAGGACTGTCATTGATGGTGGGATTCATCAAGCATGAACAGAGTTATTAGGACCGGTTAGCTCCACGCGTTACCACGCTTCCACACCCGGCCTATCAACGTGATGGTCTATCACGACTCGAAGATACCTAATCTCGAGGGAGGCTTCCCGCTTAGATGCTTTCAGCGGTTATCCCGTCCATGCATAGCTACCCTGCTGCGCGGCTGGCGCCACGACAGGTACACCAGAGGCATGTTCATCCCGGTCCTCTCGTACTAGGGACAACTCCTCTCAAGTATCGACGCCCACGGCAGATAGGGACCAAACTGTCTCGCGACGTTCTGAACCCAGCTCACGTACCACTTTAATTGGCGAACAGCCAAACCCTTGGGACCTGCTCCAGCCCCAGGATGTGATGAGC
>Ga0065704_10000236_pt1 | contig 70278 bp, 70 predicted proteins | sample SwiRhicommuniRL2_FD_59091 | JGI IMG/M metagenome (GOLD analysis project Ga0065704, IMG submission 59091) | Switchgrass rhizosphere bacterial communities from Rose Lake, Michigan, USA - RL2 v2 (version 2) | ecosystem: Host-associated > Plants > Roots > Rhizosphere > Soil | place: East Lansing, MI | reverse complement strand
GGCATTTCAACAAGGCAGCAATCCGCTTGTATGAGGAGTTTGGTTTTGAGGTGCGTGCGCTTGAAATGGGCATGCCGATATCTTCTAAGGGGAAGGCTTGAGCGCCGGCCTCGCTCTCTGTCGGTTAACACACGGGAAGGTGAGTAGAGCATTATCAATGGCGATGACTATTCTGAACTTCCGCTCCTCGCTCAAACCGGACTGTCAGATTTGATGATGTTCTACCTACTAAATCTGTCAGTTCAAGTCTGAGCTAATCCATGTGAGCGTAGGGCTATTTCCGAATATCTGTTAATCCTCGATACGACCCCCATATGAGGGCCGTATCGACTTTGCTATTACGATTTGAAGCCAGGTTTACCGTTAGCAGCTCGCCATTCTTTAACTTCTTTTACAACTCCTTCAGGACTGTCTTCCCTGTCATCATTGGGATAATAAATAAGATCAGAACCCGATGGGTGTTCGGTCAAACGTTTGAATTCAAGAATTTTTTTTGTATCTTCTTGTTCCGTCGTGCTTTGTACGTTAAAAAATTGCTTAACGAACTCTAAGAACTCAGACTCGGTATAGTCCGAAATTGTTTTCTTCTCCATTTACTTACCCTCTTTATGTATTTCAATATGACGCTTTGGTGTTGTTACTCGTAGATTATCGATATCGTAAACCGAACCACTGTTTTTAATCTGTTCTATATGATGCAACTCATATTTTACACGCCCACCAACTTGTTCCACTTCTCGCGGCACAGGTGCTTTACCCGCTTGCATATTCCCTAAGTTACCCGCTTTGAACTGTTTATTTAGAATTGGATCTTTTCCCACTTCCGACCAAAATGCCTGACGGAACGCGTCAAAATTCCTGAACGTCCTTCCGCGTAATTTGTCGGCGATCTGACTCGGGAGCGGCGCACCATCACCCACACCGGCGTTCCCAAGCCAGTTATCCCCAACGGGCTGGCCTTTACCACTGACGGTACCGGGCATATTCCGGGGGCTGCGCAACATCACGTACAGCGGTTTCAGCCCGGACTCTGCCGGAAAAATCAGAATGACGTCTCTAAAATCCAGATCGTCTGCCACCGGCGTCGTGGTGACTGTCACGCCCTGTGGCGCGGAGACTGGGTTACCTGTATGCACGATGTTTTCAGGCAATGGAACCGGACCGCTCATCGTCAGAGGCGTGTTTACACCAGGCGCATCTGCAGGACTCACCAGAATGGTCTGTGCCGGCACACCCGCCATTGTCGGCAGCGTATAACTCCAGTAACCGGTTTTATTATCCTTTACAGCTCTTACGACCGGAACGCTGCCGGCAATACCGGTACGTACCAGTTGCGCTTCTAACGTACCATTTTCACGCATAACCATTTGACCGCGAACGGGCATAGAAATACCCACGTTCGTATCAGCCGCATTATTTAATACCGCAGAATCGGGCAAAGACAAGACGTCTCCGGAGATCAACGTACTGATATCCCGTCCCGGTACCACATCACTGCCCACACCTACTTTGCTTGAATACAGCAGCCCCACAATCGTCACGGCTACTGGGCCAGCCAGACTTGCCGTGGCAATACCGCGCAATTCGGCGAGGGCGGCGCTGATTCTGCCCCAGGCAGCACCGACGACATCATCACCCAGCACGATACCGCCCTCGGATGCTACAGCCCAGCTAATGGGTGTACCGGTCATAGAAGCACTCACAGGGATCCCACGTACAGACTGAATACTGATTGTTCTCAGCGAGTCAGCTGCAACCTGGCGTGCCTGCATAGCCTGCGCGAGTTTCGCGGCGGCGGCTTCTGCCGCCTGACGTTGTCGTTCAGCTTCTGCTGCTCTGGCGGCGGTTGCTGCCGCCGCGGCGGCGGCCTCTGCGGCCTTACGTTGCCGCTCAGCTTCCGCAGCGCGTGACGCAGCCTGCTGTGAAGCTGTCAACGCTGCCTGCGCAGCCTGTCGACGGGTTTCTGCATCACGTGCGGCCACCGCCGCCGCCGCACTGGCCTGCTCTGCCGCACTGGCCTGGCCAGCCTGCTGATTGGCAGAGTTACGAGTGTTTGTTGCGTTCGTCCGCGCCGCATTCAACGTGCTACCGGTGAGTTCAGTGACAAAAATGCTGACAGTTCGATCATTTTTCCCACCAACATCACGTGCTTCCCAGTGACCATAGTCACCGTTCCTTTTAGTGAGCTTGGCGGCCTGTGCATTCAGTTGGTTAGCACGTAACGCCGCCTGTTGCGCAGCGGACTCGGCTGACTGAGCGGCCTGTCGAAGATTCACCGCGTTTTGCGCAGCGACATTCGCTGCCTGCTGCAAACGCGACTGCTCTGCGGTCGCAGTATTCAGATTCGCCTGAGACTGAGAAACCGACTGATTCAGCCCCGCAATGCCTGCAGCGGCAATCGCCGCCTGTCTTTGTTTTTCAGCTTCCGCAGTTGCAGATGCTGCCGCCTCCGAGGCTGCAGCGCCTGCTTTCTGATGCTGAGATATTGCACTCTGAAGATCGCTCAGTACCTGAGTAACGGCCTGGGCCATCGTTTTTTTAGCGGCATTATCGGTTGTTCGGGTTGCTGTATGACCATTGCTTCCGCCGGTTTCATAACTTTCTGTCACTTTATCCGGCATCAGGTCATGGGCGCGCTGCCAGGCCTGAACAATCTGGTCACGTGCAACAGGCTGTTGAACAAGAGCTAAAGCATCAAAAGCCGCGCGCAATATTCGATAAGATGCGGTAGACGTTACTGCGACGAGTAAGTTACTCAGGCTTTCTGAAATGGTGGCGTTAATCAACGACGTATTAACTGGTCCAGAGCCAGCCCAATTACTGCCTACAGAACCGGATGACCCCGAAGCGCTGCCGGTATCATGCCCGCCTGCATTGCCAGTTCCTGTATTCGTACTGCCCTCATCAACATGAGATAGATTTACACGCACAGAGCCGTCAGAATCATAGGTCACCGGAGGCCCATTAAAATAGCCCGTGGGAACCTTACCGTCACCGTTATAACTGAATCCAGGCATAGTCTTTTCCTCTTTCAATCATTATGTTTTTTTACTTACGGGAAGTGTGGTATGCGTTTTATGGCTCACTAACTAACATCAGGTTCACTATATTTAGTGCTCTGCCATACCACTGATGCTGTATATATATATATGTTTTTACATACAGTGTTTGCATGCTATGCCTGAATTGCGGAGGCCGTCAACGTGCCCAGTTATGAGGGAAATAATTACTTATACAAAAGGTTTTAATTTATTTGTTGTTTTAAATCATAATGATGGGTTTGTTGCTAGGTGACGGGATTTAACATAAGGCCAACTTTCTTCGCCGTTTGGGCAGTTCTAAGAGCGCTGGCACAACAAAGACCTCGTTCTAAAAGAACCTTACTACCAAAATACCGCTGATGAATTCTAGGAACCAAAGCCAGCTATAAACATAAAGGGGTGAGGGCNAGTCGGTTTCTAAAAACGAATCACCGCANGGACTTTATTTGAGCATGCCCTTNTAGTTCTCCGCATTTATTGAAACGTATTGTTCTTAAGCAATCTGTCGACNCACTGCTGGCAANTTTAATAAGNGGGCAGAATGTCCGCTTCACACCCTGTTCTAAAAGCAGCACGAAGAAATAGCCGGGGTTGGCTTTGAGCTAATAAAGGAAGCAGGGAACAATAATTGATGCTTACCCAATGCTTTTGGTCGTCTAAAGTGTACTTGAGAACCGCATTGATTCTCATGGGTTGCATTATCAAACTTGGTTGAAAAACATATATTCCTGAAGTCTTGGTATAACCACATTCATCCTGGAATCAGACTTTTTCATTTTAATTTTTACCCTGCCATAAACACTTTCCTGCTGCTCTCCCTGTTTGGTTGCGTCAGTCTTTCCCCGCAACCTTAAACACACAGGAGAGCGTCATGCGCCCAACCTCCGGACTCTGCGTAATGCTGCTGGCTATGTGCAGCTTCAGTACGTTCCCGACGCAGGCTTCCGAAAAAGATGAACTGGCCCTGGTGATGCGTCAGCTTGATCAGGTTCAGGCCGGCCTGGACAGGGCCCGCGTTGTAGCCAACCAAAATGGTCAGGATGCCCGTTTCTATTTCGATTACCTCAGTGCGACCCGCGACATCACCACGATGAAGCAGGGCATAGCGCGCTATCTGGAACCTTCCCGCGCTCAGCCTTCGATACCGATGTCAGTCACCGGCCAGTACCGCGGCGAGGAGGATCGCTAATGTCCATGACCAGCAGTCAGCTGTCAGGCTGGAGTGCCGGCACCGGCGGCGGCATGGAGCCGTCTGCTCTCAACTTGCTGATTTTAGGCCTGCTGGGGGCTGTGCTGTTTCTGTTCGTTGCCTGGGTGCTGGTGACGGCCTATCGCGGCGTGTCTGACAAATCCATTCCTATGAGCAAGCTGCCGGAGTCGGCCATCCGCCTGGTGGTTCTTCTACTCGTAACACTCTTCCTGTTTTTCCACTGAAGTAAGGATAATTCTATGAAGTTAATGACATTTATTCGTAACAAACTTTCCCTGCTGGCAGGCAGTACCCTTTTTTATATCGGTAAAGCCCTGGCTGACCTGCCGCCCATTGAGCAGCCTTCATCAGGAGGGGGGAGCGGTACCTATGCCACCATCAAAGGCTATTTGCGCGACGGTCTGACGCTGGGCGGTCTGATTATTGCGGCCGTGGCCTTTATCGTTGTCGCTAATGCGGCAATCAGCTGCTTCCATCACGTCCGTCAGGGTAAGGCGACCTGGACGGAGTTCGGCACCTTCGTGATTATCGGCGTCATCTTGCTGGTCGTCGTTATCTGGCTTGTCACCAAATCCAGCGACATCATCTGAGGAGGCGGTATGGCCGTGATCGAGTTTTTACCTGACCGTCTGAATACCCCGCCCGTCGTCTGGAGAGGCTTTACCGCCGGAGAGTTTCTTCTGGCGGCCGCGGTGGGTTTTGTACTCGGTATCCCGGTCTCTCTTCCTCTGGTCTTCATCCCCACAGTCGGCTGGATTGCGATCCCGACCTGCATGCTGATTATGCCCATCATCGTGGTGTTTATCGGCGGGCGCTGGGTCAGTAATTACAAACGCGGAAAACCAGACAACTATCTGTGGCGTCGGCTGGAGGAGCTGCGTGCCCGCGCCGGACTTTTTCGGGGGCTGATCGTCCACAGCCGGGCATGGGCGCTGCGGCGTACGCGCCCGGTTAAACGGGGAGCAAGTCAATGAGCCGTTTTCGCAATGCGGTGAGCGCACGCGACAACCATATTTTTACCCTTCGGCTGGTGTGCGGCATGTTGTTTGTCGCGTTGCTGACAGCCAGCACCGGCTGGATGCTGGCACCCCGTAACCTGACCATCCACAATCCGCCCGATCTGCGGTCGGGCAGTACCAAAAAATGGTGGGAAGTGCCGCCGTCAACGGTGTACAGCTTTGCCTTTTACATTTTCCAGCAGCTCAATGCCTGGCCCAAAGACGGTGAGGTGGACTATCCGGCAAAGATAGCCCAGATGAGTCCTTTTCTTACGCCCGCCTGTCAGGACTTTTTAAACAAGGATGCCGAATTTCGCACCAACAGCGGCGAGCTGAAAGATCGCGTGCGTGTGGTTTACGAGATCCCCAGGCGCGGTTACAGCAGTAAAAGCGTGGAGATCAAATCCGAGGATGAATGGGTGGCCCGCCTTGATCTGGTGGCGGACGAATATTACCACACCGAACCGGTTAAGCGGGCGATGGTGCGTTATCCGATAAAAGTGATCCGCTGGGAGGGCGACCCTGAGCGTAATCCGTTTGGGCTGGCCATGGACTGCTATGACGGTGTGCCGCAGCGTCTGGAAGCGATGCCTGTCCAGGCACCGGAGAAGAAAACGGGGGTATTCCAGTGAAATTGAACATCCTGGTAGCCGGTGGGTTACTGATAGCAACGGCCGGCGCAGCCCATGCCGTGGAGCTGATGAAGTGGGAGCGGATCCCTCTGCAGATACCGCTCAACGTGGGGCAGGAGCGGATCGTGTTCGTGGACAAAAACGTGCGGGTGGGTTTTCCACCTTCCCTTAACGGCAAGCTGCGGGTGCAGAGCAGCGGAGGGGCGGTCTATCTGGATGCCACCGACGCGTTTCCTGTGACGCGCCTGCAGTTGCAGAACAAGGAAAACGGCGAAATTATCCTGCTCGACGTCAGCGCGGCGGCGGGGAAAGCAACCCGTGAGCCGGTTCAGGTGGTCTATGACGGTGAGGTGTCGTCAGCCTCTGCCAGCGATAAAACCCAGGTCAGCGGTGCCGGCAGCAGCGGGCAGCCGGCAACCACTCAGGGGGAGGGGACAACAGAACGACGTAAACCCGCGAAGCTGAATGCGCCGCTACCCGTGGTGCTGACCCGCTATGCCGCGCAAAGCCTTTATGGACCGCTGCGGACGGTTGAAGCGGTGCCGGGCATCAGTACGGTCGCCCTGAAATTACCGTCCCGTGTCACGACCCTTTATCCCTCGGCGCCGGTGATGGTCAGCCCGCTTGCCGCCTGGACACTCAATGGTTACAGCGTGGTGGCTCTGCAGGTACGCAATACGTCGGCGGCAAAAGTCATTCTCGATCCCCGTGAACTGGACGGGCAATTTGTGTCGGCGACGTTCCAGCACCGGTGGTTAGGAAATGCCGGGACGCCGGAGGATACCACGGTGTTGTATCTGGTGGTTGAAGGCCGTCCTGAAGGTGCTTTCCTGGCCGAGCCCGCCGTTACGCCCGTTAAAGCCAAGAAATCGCGGAGTTCCCGCCAATGAAAATTAAATCCAATGGTTTAGTCAAACTCATGGTGCCTCTGGCCATCCTTGGCGCGGTGTTTATCGGCGTCAAATCCTGCTCATCAGNCNGTGGCGAGAAGAAAGCGCAGACCACGGCCGGAACGGTNGTGCCTGACCTNACGCCGGAGGANATGAAGGCCATGGGCATCGAGGGGGACACGCCGCAGGATACCCTGAGAACGCTGGTCGGCAGCCTGAAGACGGTGACCAAANGGCAAAATCAGCTCGATGCNGANAANAANAGCCTGGCGGAGGAAAACAAGAACCTNAANCAGACNAACCAGAACGTCGATGAGCGCATTAATCAGGCGGTGGTCAACGCGCAGTCCGTGGCTGACAAGGAGCAGANCCANCTGAAGANNCAGGTGCAGGATCTGACNTCGAAAATAGGTGGCCTCATGCAGCAGTTGCAGGATAAAGGCAGCCGTACTCAGGAGACGGTGGCAGGAAATTCCTCCACGGTCGGCAGCGATATTCCTGTGGGATTAGGCCTTGAGGGCAGTGGCACTCCCGCCCCCGCGGCGGGCAGCGACGGGCTTCAGTGGATTGAGCCGAAAGACGGCGTAGCCGTCGATGCCAGCGGCAAACCCGTGGGGGAGGGAAACACCAATACTGCCAGCGGGTTCTCCTTTGCCACCTCTTTTATGGACGATAACGCCATTACCCGTCAGAAAGCGGAGCTGGCCAACAAAACGAATACCGGCCAGACGCTGAGTGGCAATAAAGCCGCCGAAGGGCCGGTAGACCCGGTGTATACCCTGCCTGAGAACTCTACCTTAATCGGCAGCCGGGCGATGACCGCGCTGCTAGGCCGCGTTCCCATCGATGGGAAAGTGACTGACCCTTACCCCTTCAAGGTGCTGATAGGAAAAGACAACCTGACCGCAAACGGCATCGATCTGCCGGATGTGCAGGGGGCTGTCGTATCCGGTACGGCGACAGGAGACTGGACCTTGTCGTGCGTGCGCGGCTCAGTGACCAGCATTACGTTTGTGTTTTCAGACGGTACCGTACGCACCCTGCCAAGGCCTGCCGAGCAGGCTGACAGTCAGGGTGGAGGCCAGGGAGAAAGCAACGGGAATGCTGGCAGTATTGGCTGGCTGTCTGATGAAAACGGTATTCCGTGCCTTTCCGGTGAGCGTAAATCCAACGCCTCAACTTACCTGCCGACGCTCTTTGCGCTGGGGGCAAGCAGCGCGGCGGGTGATGCCCTGGCCCAGAACCAGAACAGCACTCAGACCAACGGATATGGCGGGGTGACCTCTACGCTGACGGGGGATGCCGGGCAGGCCGTGCTGGGCAAAGCCTTGTCCGGGGGCATGCGGGATACGGCGGACTGGGTGAAAGCCCGCTATGGCCAAACCTTTGATGCCATTTACGTGCCGCCGGGTATGAAGGTGGCGATCCATATCACCAAACAGCTTGCCATTGATTATGAAGAGAAGGGCCGCAAGGTGAACTATGGCTTTAGCCTGAGCCAGGCCGGTACCGGTCTTGATTAAGGGGGGATGTCGGGATGGTTTCAGACTCAGCACAGGCATTGTTTCTCTCGCTCATCACGCATCAGGTCACGCCCTGGCAGTCCGTTTGTCACTCCCCTGCAGTGGCAGGGCACGGGGCGAAGGAAGTGAGTGCACTGCTGTTTTCTGGCGTGCTGCAACCGATGTGGTGGTGCTGTCGTGGACCGGGGCCGGTCGCTCCCCGCAAAAAGAATTCACTCAGCTGGATGGTCGCGCTGGTCAATGACCCGACGCCTGCGGCGGCGCAGCTTTGGCTGCCCGCTGCGGCATTACGGATCCCGCGTGTCACAGGAGAGCTTCAGCGAAAGGCGCTGGACAGATTTTTACTGCGTTGTTTTCAGGACTTTGCTTCAGCGGATGAACTCTACAAGAAAGGCGGGTAAGCGAATGAAAAAGAGAAGAACAGTTCTGATGTATGCAGGGGTACTTATGCTGCTGAGCGGCTGCAGTACCAGTAAAGACACGATGTTGCCCCCGGGCGACAGTACCATGCTGGAGTTGTGGAATGATGGTGCATCGACGACGCACGCGACCGGGGAAGGACGCACTACACTTCGCCGGTCGCTCAACGATCGTGAACGCACCGCGTCAACGCAGGTAGCAGAAAGTTACAGCCGAACGCAGGAAAATGAAATACAGCAGACGTTTCCACGCCTGCCCAATCCGGACATGGTGATGTACATGTACCCGCACATCGCCGAGGGCAATGCGCCGGTGCCGGGATACAGCACGGTGTTTCCGTTCTACAGCCAGATCCAATATGCCCTGCCGGGCGAACGCACGGGAGAGTTGTAATGTTTTCACTGTTTCGTCGTCAACCCGACACTTCAGACGTACAGCTTACCGGCAACGGACCCTTCGCGGTTGAGGGACATGAGCCGTTCAGCCGTGAGGGGCGGTTCACCCATAGCGATGAGGCCAGAGCCTATGGCCTGCAGCCGTCGATTATTGATTATATGCCCTGGGGCGAATATCTCCCGGAGGGGCGCTGCCTGCTTCTTGATGACGGCGTGTCCGTCGGCGCCGTGTTTGAGGTGATCCCGGTGGGTACCGAGGGACGTCCGGCCGAACGTCTGGAAGAAATCCGCGACGTGGTGGAGGATGCGTTGCAGGACAGCCTGCCGGAGCTCGACGGGAACCAGTGGGTAGTGCAGTTTTACTGTCAGGATGAAACTGACGTGACGGCCTATATGGATAAGTTGCGGGGCTATGTCAAACCCTGGGCGCAGGGGACGCCGTTTACCCGCGCCTGGCTGGCTGAAACTGAACGACATATGCAAAGTATTTCAGTAGAAAAGGGGCTTTTTGAGGACAAGATTGTCACCGGCGCGCCATGGCGTGGCCAGACCCGCCGCACGCGCATGGTTATCTACCGCTACGTTGAGAAAAACGCCCGCGACCCGCTGCCACCGGCCGTCCTGCTTAATCAGGTCTGTGACCGGCTGACCTCGGCGCTGGCCGGTGCCGGCATTCGCTGTGAGCGACAAAACGGAGAGCAGATCCACAGCTGGCTGCTGCGCTGGTTTAATCCGAGTCCACAGTGGGTGGCTCCCGAGGTGCTTTACCGCGCCGCAAGGCACGACGACGGCGAATCGGACAGCCTGCCTATTCTGAATGATTTTAGCGAAACCTTGTGGTTTACGCGTCCGCGCAGCGATGCCGAGCGGGGCGTGTGGTGGTTTGATAACGTCGCTCATAAAGCCGTGCCGGTTGAGCGTTTACGCCGCGCGCCGCAAACGGGACATCTGACCGGTGAAGTGCGGAGGGGGGAGAACATCAATACCCTGATGGACCTGATGCCTGAGGGTACCATGATCGCTATGACGCTGATTGTACAGCCTCAGGACGTGCTGGAAGAAGAGTTCAGCCGCCTTGGCCGTAACGCTATGGGGGAAAATATTGAATCCACCCGCGCCCGTGAAGATGCAAAAAAAGCCCGGGAATACCTGGGCGACCAGCATAAGCTGTACCGGTCTGCGCTGACGTTTCTCCTGCGCGCGCCTGACCTCAACAGCCTCGATAAGCGCTATCTCGATATCAGTGCAAAACTGCTCAATGCCGGGCTGCAGCCGGTAAATCCTGAGCACGATGTGGCTCCGCTGAACGGATATCTGCGTGCCATGCCGATGTGCTTTAACCCGTCGGTGGATAAAAACCACTGGTACAGCAGGCTAACGTTTGTTCAGCATTTTGCCTGCCTGTTACCGGTGTTTGGCCGCGATACCGGCACCGGTAATCCGGGGTTTTCCTTCTTCAACCGCGGCGGCGCTCCGCTGACCTTCGATCCGATGAACAAAGATGACCGCACGCAGAACGCGCACCTGTTGCTGTTCGGTCCAACCGGCTCAGGTAAATCGGCCACGCTTTGTGCTTCGCTGTCTCAGCTGATGGCGGTACACCGTTCCCGGTTATTCCTGCTGGAGGCGGGAAACTCGTTTGGGTTGTTTGCAGATTACTGTGAGTCGCTGGGACTGACTGTCAATAAAATCAGCGTAAAGCCGGGGAAAGGTGTCTCGCTGGCCCCCTTCGCCGATGCCCATCTGTTGCTCCAGGCCTCACCCGATGAGCTGGTTATTGATGAGTCGGCTCTGCCCGAGCTTGATGCCGGTACGGGCGATGAGGAAGACGATGAAAAACGTGACATCCTGGGGGAAATGGAAATTGCGGCGCGTCTGATGGTAACCGGCGGGGAGGCGGCCGAGGAGGCCCGCATGACGCGGGCCGATCGCGGGATGCTGCGTGAAGCTATCCTCGCGGCGGCGCGCACATCCTTTAATGAGAACCGACAAATGCTGCCTGAGGATCTGATGCACGCGCTGGAAAATATTGCACGTGATAACTCAAAAGATGCCGACGGCCGCGAGCGCAGAACGGCCAGCCGACGTGCGCGTGCGGAAGAAATGTCAGAAGCACTGCGGATGTTCACTGAAGGCTTTGAGGGAGAGCTGTTTAACCGGCCAGGTACGCCGTGGCCGGAGGCGGACGTCACACTGATTGATTTGGGAACGCTTGCCAGGGAAGGTTATGAAGCGCAGATGGCGGTGGCGGTCATTGCCCTGGTCAATACGGTGAACAACATTGCCGAACGTGATCAGTATCTTGACCGCGAAATCAATATGGTTATTGATGAGGCCCATATCGTGACCACAAACCCTCTGCTGTCGCCTTACATGACCAAGGTGGTGAAAATGTGGCGTAAGCTCGGTGCCTGGCTGTGGCTGGCCACCCAGAACCTCGCGGACTACCCGGACACGGCGGAAAAAATGCTCAACATGGCTGAATGGTGGCTGTGTCTGACCATGCCGCCGGATGAAGTGGAGCAAATTTCACGCTTTAAAAAGCTCACGGTGGAGCAAAAAGCCATGCTGTTGTCGGCGACCAAGCTCCCGCGTTGCTATACCGAAGGTGTGGTCCTGGCCAAAAGGGTAGAGGCACTGTTCCGAGCGGTGCCGCCCAGCCTGTACCTGGCACTCGGGATGACAGAGAAAGAAGAAAAAGCGGAGCGGCGCGCACTGATGAATGAATACCACTGTAGTGAACTGGAAGCGGCGTTCCACGTTGCCCGAAAGCTCGATAAGGCCCGGGGAATACTCATTGAGGCAAGGTCAGTATGAGACGACTGGGAATGCAACCACCTGCCGTGGTCAATGATAATGAGGTGAGTCTGGCCGTCATGTTTGATGTGCCACCGCAGGGAGAGGCCCGTATCGGTGTCACTGATCATGGTCAGCTTATGACTCTCTGCGACCATATCCGAAAGCGTCTACAGTTACCGGCGCTTCTCTCGATGCGGCCGCATCGGGTGGGCTCGCTCAACTGTGTCTCCGTACACCTGAAAGATAATGCAGGGGCCGCACTGGATTTATTGATCACCATTACAGGTAACACCGTCTGGCCGGATGACAATGAGTATGCGCGGGGAGCCCGATGGTATATCAATGTGGCGGATGCCACTGACATGATGTGGTTGCTGAAATCTCTGGATGTGCTGACGGTCAAAGAAGGATAAAGAAACAGGAAACTGGCGACGGCTGCTCAAATTTTTTGTGCAGACGACGCCAGTTAAACAAGCCGTAGGTGCGTTAGCTGTATTAGCTCAGACTTGACTTGACACAACTACGACACAAACCAAAGCTAATCTGATAGGCGGCTCTGTGCCAAAGCGGAGCGGATAATACTAACATCGCGTTGCATTAAAAGTTAGGGATGACGTCAGTTCATTGCTTGTAGCCAAGCTGACTACATAAATTATACTTCTCAAATCATTAGAATATTGGTAGTATTCCTCTATGATAGTGAGTAAATGGTCTTAACTAATTCAGAAACTCTCTTGCTCAAGTTTGTTCCTTAACAAATAAAAGGATGCGGGTATATAAGGCTATGGAGAAAAAAACATTAATAATTACAAGCAGCTTTGATCGAACATGTGATTTTTTGATTTCAAGATACCAGCATATTGATTTTTTTAGATTTAATACGGATGATTTTTTTAATTACCAAGTTTCTTATTCTGAAGATGGATTTATACTTAAGAGTAATGACGGGGCTATAATAACATCCTACACATGTAAATCTATATATTATCGTAAACCTGCGCCACAACCCCTCTCAAATATAATTGATGAGAAGTACTGGGGGTTTGTTCATCGGGAGTGTATGTCATTTATTGAGGGGATAGCTGATTCATTCGACGGTTTTTGTTTATCGCCCCCATCTAAAATGAAATATGCCGACAATAAAATTTCGCAAGCAAAAATTGCACGTTTAATAGGATTCAATATTCCTGAATTCACCATTGGGAATCACATTTCCTTTGAAGATAATTCTCAATGCAAGAAAAAGTATATTGTTAAACCTTTAGCGAGCGGAATGATCATTACCGGAAATAAAAAAGAGATAGTGCAATCAAATATTTATTTAAATCATTATCCTGATGATAATTTAAAATATACGCCTATTTATTTTCAGTACTATCAAAATAAAGATTATGAAACACGGGTTACTGTAGTAGGTGAGTGTTTTTTTACTGTTAAAATTGTATCCAATAACAAAATTGATTGGAGAAAGAGTAATAATAATATTGTTTATGACATTATTGATATACCAGAAATTATCAAGTCTCAGTGTTTAAAATATATGAAGCATTTTGAACTTAATTTTGGTTGTTTTGATTTCATTGTAAAAAGTAACATCTGGTATTTTCTAGAGATGAATGCTAACGGCCAATGGCTATGGTTAGAGTTAGAAACTGGAGTTAAGATATCAGAGAGGATTATTAGGATGTTAGACCGTGACAATTAAACATCTCATTTGTATAGTATTAAACTGGTCATTTTTATTACATATTTCTTGTGATAAAAATTTTGATACTCCATTAAAAAACGCACTAATAAGAATATCTCTATTTCATGTTTGCATCGGCATTTCCCATTATTATTTTTTAACATATGATTTTGAAACGAATAAATTCTCACTATACTATAAGTTATTCTATAGAGACTTATGCTCTGAATACACGCAAACTGATATCTCCAATGAAGTTGATAATTATAAGAATACACTACTACCGACAAAGAGTGAATTACATGACATTCAAGTGGAGTTTCTGAAAGAGAAGAAAGAGGATAATAAAGAGGCCATATCATCTTCCTACAATAAAGCTAGTTTTTTACTAGGGTTTATTACGACAGTTGCAGGGCTTCTTGTATACCTTTTACCAATTATTGTATCATATAACTCAAGCTCTATATTTGTTTATATTTTCATTTTGTATTTTAGCATAAGCTCTATATCCAATATAATTAATGCGGGAGTATTTATCTTTGAAGTGTTGAGAGTGAGGGGTTATCACCAATATAGATATGAAGATATCTCAAAGGCAAAAGGAGAAAATTATGTATTGCTATATCAGTATTTTGAGTGGAAAGCTATTAGCAACGCAAGGGTATATAAAGTTGGGCTCTTGCGAAATGCCGAAAAATATAGCATTAGAGTTTTCTTCCTTGCAATAACTCTCTGGATTTTTTTACAGCTATTCCCCTCATCCAGGCAGGAAGAAAACAAAACTCAAGAGATTCCTGTGTATAAATCTGATTCTTCAATAAAAAACAGAGGAAAGTATGAAACCGTATTTATTTAATTATAGTGATGAAATAGAGATGGTTGTGGTTAATCCGAATCAACAACCCTATGAGAGTACATTGTCTACATCTACGATAGAAAATAATGATACCAATATTTATCTAGATGGCACAATGTTGTCAGAAAATCTTGAAAACACTGACGCCGATGTTTTCTTAACTGGTTCAACAATGGTTACAAATGTCCTTGAACATTCCGATCATGACACCTTATCTTTTGGAACTTCGGAAACTCGCGTAATAGAAAATTCAGATCAAGATGGTATTAACATGTTTTTTGATACAACAATGATTACCAAAACATTAGAATCCACTGATGCAGAATATTAACTAATGGCATGTCCTAAGTTCATTTTTTGCCCTTAAAATAGCCTCTACAATGGGGCTAAAGGTTAATTTTTCATTTCTAGTTTTTATAAAGTTGCTTGTATCACATGTTAACCACAGGTATAGCGTTGGTTCGTTCTTACTGCAGGTCGATTCCTATGGGGCTGACAATTAAGCGGAATTTTAGATGGCTTAAAAAGAGTACTTAACTTCCATTCCTCGCTCTCATACTCTTTGATTAATTCCTCTGAGGCTTTAATAATCTTGTGTATAGTTTCGAAATTAACTTGCGTCACAATGAATTTTTTTAGTGTTGGTGGACGAGTTAGTCCAAGATGGATTTTTCAGATCACTAGGTAATAAATATCGCAGGGGTTATCGTTTACAGTTCATAGCCGAAAGGATAAAGTGATCCACAACAAAATCATATTGGATGATGTTGTGAAGATTGAAGCTGATACACTTTTAAACTATCTGAAAGCAGCCATAGAAAATCTTGTTTATCATGAGAAAAAAGCACCCGACTTAATGGGGATGATTCATGAGATGGACAGGATTTTTCATCAAGAGATTTTCGCCTATGAATATGACGCAAACGCTGCAACCATGCTGCTGGCGATGAATTCGTATATGATGCTTTCAAATGCTGTTCTTCAGGCACTATCTGGTCACCAAGTCGCAGTGCTTCCGGTAGCTCGTGCAGCACTAGAGTCAGCCTGTTATGCATATCTTACATCATCCGATAAGAAGATGAGTGAAATTTGGTTTAACAGAGGTAAATCCAAAACTGCGACTGATAACTGCCGTAAGGTTTTTACTATTGTAGCGGCAACAGCCAAACTTAGATATATCTCACCAGATATGTCTGACTACGTGAAAAAACTCTACGACTTGTCTATTGAGTATGGTGCGCATCCAAACATCAAAGCAATATCTCACCATCTGCATGACAGCGGTGTGGTTGATGATAAATTTCACGCCTTTTCGCATACTGGCATTTATGGTGAAAACAGTTATCAGGTAAACGGGGCCTTATTGCTTTGTATTGATGTCGGACAGGCTATTGCATTTCTGGTTTCTGCGTCTGCTAAAGACCATCCTTTTATAAATGAACGAGTGGATGTGTTTCAGAACTGGATGGGTGAGAAGAATAAAATCATAGATGATATTTCAGCAAAGCTTGATAAAAGTAGGTCATAGCAACCGGAAGAAATCCGACAGAACTTGTTTTCGGGACTTTGTATGGGATATTTCCATGCGGAATTGAAATACCTGAAGTGGCGTGCAGAGCAGGATGCTGACGAGCAGACCGGATAAATTTTCGTAGTCAGATATTGAGTTATTTACTGACGTGAACAGCGTATCGACGCACTTTAGGCGGGTTATCCGCTTAGGGAGTGTTCACTATGAAAAAACTAATCAGCTGTTTGTCGGCACTGTGCCTGTCTGCCAGTGCCTGCGCCGGTACCGTCATTTATACTGACAGTTTGAACCCCGTTAGTTCCCCTTCACCCGATATCCCTGTCGTATATCTCGATGCGCCCGAGCATGTTCAAACGGATATCTTTGGCACCCTCCCGACAAATCCCGCCCTGGCTGAAAAACAGGCCCGGGATGTTCTCAACTCACCCGCGTTCTCATCTCAACAACGGCAATTGACCAGCGCCTATCAAGGGGTGATGAAAGCCTGGTCACTCGGGCTGTCCAAATATCCTGCGGTCGTGTTTGACGATAAATGGGTGGTTTACGGTACTACGGACGTCAGTGTGGCCATGCACCATTTGGCGGACTGGCGAGGGGAAAACCAATGATATTTTCCTCACCCCGTTCCCGCCGGCTGCTGCTGGCTACGTTGTTGACCGGAAGTGGGCTGTGTGGGGCCAGCGTCAACACCGCCAGCCTGATTTCCAGTGCAGCCAGCGTCTCCTGTATCGGCTGGAAGGTGAAGGGGATCTGCTACTGGCTCCTCTGTACGCCTTTTGGCTGTTCTGTCAAAACGTCCGTGAAGGTTGAACATTTCATCCCGGAAGCTGTGGTGTCAGCCTATTCCGGCCCCGGCGATAATCCCTGGACGGAAATGTCCGCTGTCAGCGGTGCGGCTGGCAGCGGAGAAAGCAGTGTCATCGGTTCTCTGGGCGGCGTCAGCGCGGGCGGGGGACAACAAGAAATGAAGGCCCCCGGGCTGCGTAAACAGAATCTACATTTTCACTATGCCGATGCCTATGGCCATCCGGCCACCACGCTTATCGGAGGACAGATAGCAGGTTACTCCTGCAAGTCCGCCGCCACGCCTTTTGTTCCTTACTTTGTCAGTTCGCTCGATGCGCTGGTTTGGCGAAGCGGCCTGCCGGAAGGCCTGTACCCGGAAGCCCTTATCCCCGGACAGCGTGAGCTGGGCAGTCAGGCCGGGGCCAATATGTGGGGAAACATCTATCCGCGTAGCGGTTTTGTCACCCAGCAGGACGCGTATAAGTCCGCAGCCGTCGTCGCCCAGCGCGTGGCCGATGTCATCACTCGCACTGGTCAACTGCACGTCTACCAGCCGCTGGTAGGTCAGCAATCCCCAGGCTACTGGCCACCTGCACCGGTGAAAGAGAATACCGGTACCCAAAACCATAAATGGCAACGTCTTTCTCCGACGCTCTCGACCACCTGTGCAGTCTTCCCCGACACCGGCGCGACGGTTTCTCAGGACGATAATTATGCCTGGGCACTCTGGCAACCTTACAGCTGCTGTAAACGCCGCGGTCAGACCTTCCTTTCCAGCACTGATTTTTCGTGAGACTCACACTATGACAATGCTAAAAAAAGTCCCTCTCGCTCTCCCGCTGACGTTGCTGGTGATGTTAGCCAGCGGCACACCCAATGCATACGCTGAGGTCACCACCTCTCCCAGCGGCGCTTCTGCCAACGGGGCCATCAGTGACGGCCTGTTTTATTCCATTGGCGGCGGCTCGGTCATATCGCCGCCCGCTTCCCGAAACAGCATGACGCGTCTGGGCATGAACGCCGGAATGAGCAGCGACCTGATGTGCGGTAATTTTGACCTGAAAACGACGGTAGGTAATCAGCTTAACGGTGTGACCAGCGGCTTTAAGGATCTGATGGGCACCGTGATGCAGGGGGCTACCGGCGCGGTCTCCAGTATGCCGGCGATGATTATCCAGCGCGCCAATCCCGGGCTGTATGAAATGCTGACCAACGGCGTGCTGCAGGCCGGACTGAGTTTTGACAAGGCCAAACTCAACTGTCAGAACATGGCCAATAAAATGGCCGATTACACGATGGGAAGCAAGTGGACGCAGGCGGCCGTCACCGAGGAGTACAAGGATATTGTCGCCTCCAGCGACGGCGATGCCGTTAGCAGCGACCAGAAGCTGCAGAAGGCGACGGGTGAGGAAGGTGCTACATGGATCGGGGGCCAGAAGCGTGGCGGCAAAGGCCAGCCGGCAATCAAACCGACGCATGACCTGGCCAAGGCTGGTTACAACATGATGAACAACCTGCCGGTGACCAGCAACAGCAGCGTGGGAGCTTCCAGCTGTAACGGGTCCGTTTGCCAGCGTTATCCGAACTCCGAGACTGCTGCGAGCGCGGTGGTGAAAGTGCTGGGTGACAGGTCGATTAGAACTTGTCGTGATGCCAGCGAGTGCGGCGGCGGCGGCGATGAAAATGCCGCCGGCAGCACGGTCGCCGGTACCGGCTTTTCACCGATACTTGAAGATACCACTAAAGAAAACCTCGAGCAGTTAACCAAACTGGTCGGGGGTTCTGAAGCGCCGACTACCGACAACCTGGCCAAGCTGAAAACGGGCAGCCTGGTCGTGACCCGCGGCGTGATCCAGTCACTGAAGGATGACCCGGACAGTGCCGCACTGGTACAGCGCCTCGCAGGAGAACTGGCCATGTCTGACACCGTGGAACAGGCGTTGACCATGCGACGCATGCTGACTACCGGCCAGTCTGAACCCAATGCGGCCGACCAGCCGGAAGCGCTGGCCGAGGGGGACCGTCGCGTTGATGCGCTCGACCGGGAGCTGGCCGCGCTGAGTAACGAAATGGCATTGAGAAAGTCCATCAGCAATAACAGTCTGCTCACGACCCTGGAACGTCAGGGTGTACGCAATCAGGACAGCCGTCTGCAGCAGCACAGCGGAAGTCAGGATCAGGGATTCAATAACATGAGCCAGAAATCAGGAGCACAATAATGACGATACCCGTCTCCCCTCAGCGTCGTTTTGGTCGTACGCGCCGTTTCGTGCTGGCTTTTCTGGTTATCCTCGCGCTGACTGTGGGGCTTTTCTTCATTGCCTCAGTGTTGTTTGAAGTCGATCCGGATGGGCATAAGGTGCGCGACTGGCTGAGTGCAAGCCGGTACGGTCTGTTTGTCTGGCGGCTGACAATGTATACCGGGCTTTGCTGGGCCTGGTTTTATGTTGTGCGACCGCAGGTTGTGAAGAAATCTCCGGGTCAATCACTTCATCGCCTTGAGTGGATGGCGGCAGGTTTTATTATCGTTATCGAATTCGCCGCCTGGCGTTCCGTACTGGCATAAGGAGGCGTCATGACGGCCAACAGTTTTCTGGAGTACTTCCTGGTGTTGTTCGGCTGGATGCTGAATAACGCCCTGTGGAACATCCTTATTAGTACGGGACTTTTCGCGCTGCCTCTGGTTTTCAAGGTTCTGGGTATCTGGTTGAAGGTGCGAGAAGAAGGCGCCGATGAGGGGAATAAAGGTGTTCTTGCACTGCCGCGGGTTGAGCACGCGCTCTACGTATCATTTTGCGTGATGCTGTTCTGCTGCATTCCGCTGTTGCCGGTCGATATCAGCACCATTAAATTCGATACTTCACGGGCGAAACAGTGCGGTGTAAGCGTACCTACGCCCCAGAACTCTGGTTACAAGGGGCTGGTTAACGACTTTGACGGCAAGACGGCAGAAGTCCCGGTCTGGTGGTATCTGTTGCATATGATATCCAAGGGCATCACCCAGGCGATGATTGCCTCGATCCCCTGCGGAGACCAGCTCCGCCAGATGCGCTTTGACGTGCAAAACACCAAAATTCGCGACCCTATAGTGCTGCAGGAAGTGCAGGACTTTGCAGATCAGTGCTATTCCCGTTCTTACTTCAAGCTTAAAAACAGCAACAGCCAGCTGAGTGACGCAACAATCAATTCAGTAGGGTGGATAGGCAGCAGCTACTTTCTCAATACCAGTGGTTACTATGATTATTACACATCGACCAGCCCGCGCAGCCAGTGGCCGTATGACAATGCCCGGGACAGCGGCTATCCGGATGTGGGAAAAGGTGGATATCCTACCTGTAAACAGTGGTGGTCTGATGGCACTAATGGCCTGAAGGCCCGGGTGCTGGCCAATATGGATGAGTCGACTAAGGCAGAGCTACAGCGGAAATTTAGCAAGGATCAGTGGGAGGAGATGGCACTGCGCTGGCTGGTGAGTCCGCGCAACGTTGGGCTTTCAGGCAGCGGTGAGACTTATGCTACTGGCAGCAGTGATGTGGGCTCAGGCCTGGCATTTAACGTGACCCGCCTCGTGTCGACAATTGGTGTGGGAATTAAGCAGGCGGAAGCGTTGCCGGGGTTTGATGCGCTGAAGCAGGCATTGCCAATGATACAAGCTCTGCTGGAGATGATGATTATAATCGTCATTCCGGTGCTGATGATGTTCAGCGCCTATGAACCTAAGACGGTGGTGACCATTTCGTTTGCGTTGTTTGCACTGATATTCATTACATTTTGGTGGGAACTGGCGGGCTGGCTCGATGACAGGATGATTACCATTTTGTATGACAGCATGTCCGCGCAGGGCATTTCGAACAGCAGCGTGCCTTTTGCAGAATTTACCAGCTCAACCGCTGATGGTTGGATCATGAACCTGGTGTTGGGAATGATGTATGTGGTCTTCCCCATGTTCTGGGTTGGGATGCTAGGTTGGATAGGAGTAAATGTAGGTGATGTAGCGAAGTCTTTGTCACAAGGAGGCAAAATGCCGCAGGAAGCAGGTGAAAAGGGAGGTAAATTGGCAAAGGATGCTGCAACATCGGCTGCAACTAAAGGCATAAAATAACAAAGACTAGTAACTTGGAATGGATTCTCAGTTACTAGTCGTCATCTTTAATATCACCAAAATAATAACCGTACCCTTGGTTACCGTCTTTGTAACCATAACCAAGATCATCGGTTTTATTTTTTGAACTGGCTTTATTATTGAGTGCTCCGGCAGTAAGAACTGCAGCTCCCAGGACGCCGATGACAAGGTCAACAGAACCTAAAAGTGTATTACGTCCTAATTCTTTGAAATCTGCTTTTTTCATCTTAAATTGTGCGCGCTTCCTGGAGCAGATATCTTCCAAGTCTTTCGGATCAAAACCTTTCGAGTTCATGTTCTTCACGCTCTGGTTATAAATCACTCATGTCAAAATATCATGACAGTTCAATAGACTCAAGCCAGTACCTTGTCAATTATATGGGGAAGCGAAAAGTAGAATGCATAAGCATCCTCTTTACAGCCTAGACAGGCCAACACCTACAGCTTTTCTCATCGTCTATACTTAAAATCTGTTAACGGAGGAATTCATATGTGTGGACGCTTCACTCAATACGAATCCCGATCTCATTACATTGAAATTCTCTCGCCTGATAAAGAGATCGCCAGTGGCTTGGATGACATCCCGCTCGCTCGTTACAACGTCGCGCCTGGTACCCGCGTTCTGCTACTCAATCAGCGCGACGATAAAATCTATCTCGATCCTGTTAACTGGGGATATCAGCCCGGCTGGACGAAAGAGTCAAAACGGTCACCGATGATTAATGCTCGTGTTGAGACCGTTGCAACGAGCCGGATGTTTAAACCACTCTTTGAGCATGGCCGCGCGATTGTGATGGCAGATGGATGGTATGAATGGAAGAAAGGCCCTACTGATGCGAAAATTAAGCAGCCCTATTTTATCTACCACAAATCACATACACCATTATTCTTAGCGGCCATAAGCCGGTATCACCCTGACGTGGCAGAAACACCTGAGGATGACGGGTTTGTGATTGTTACCGCGGCAAGCGATGAAGGATTATTAGATATCCATGACCGCCGACCGCTCGTACTTGATCCCGAACAAGCGCTGGAATGGCTGGACGGAGACACTCTTCCTGAGCGCGCGCTGGAAATAGCGGAAAAGGAGTCCGTATCGCCTTCAAGATTCGCCTGGCATCCTGTTATGAAAAAGGTCGGAAGCATTAGGAACAACGGCCCGGAGCTGATTGAACAAATATCTGACCCGCTGGTTTAGACTTTTACGCGCATCAAATCACTGAAGCGTGTCGTGTAAGCTGGCGAGAGCATCTGACGCTTCATCTCCCAACTTTTCTGAATACCTTGTCCGGCAAACCATACGCGTCCCTTTCCGCTGTGATTGATGCCATCCAGCACAGCCATCAATTGCTCACTGTTAGAGCGCGGCTTGTACTCATCGAAAAGACCAAGCTGTGCGACGCCCTGACTGTAGAAATCCCCTAACATCACACCGCATTTCTGGAACCTGTGGCCGTCCTGCCAGATCGCATCAAGGCATTTGGTTGCGGCGGCAACGATATCCCGACTATCTTGTGTCGGTATCTGTAATTTAGTGCCAGCTGTTTTACCGTAGTAAACCTCATTCACGGCAAATGGGCTCGTTTTGACGAATGCTGAAATATGGCGACAGTACTGATGCTCTCCACGAAGCTTTTCTGCTGCACGTACTGCATGACTGCAAATTGCTTCACGCATTGAGTCGTATTCAGACACTCTATCGCCAAACGATCGTGAGCAGATGATCTGCTGCTTGGTTGGAGCAAACTCCTCAAGCTCTAAGCAAGGCTCCCCACGTAGTTCTCTCACAGTTCTTTCTAAAACTATGTTGAAATGCTTGCGGATCAGCGGCGTAGGCGTATCTGCAAGCTGGAGTGCGGTTTTAATTCCCATGTCGTTCAGCTTTTTTGAAATTTTGCGTCCGATTCCCCAAACCTCACCAACCTCGACAAGAGCCATCAATTTTCTTTGACGAGCAAGTAACGATAAATCAAGGACACCGCCGGCCTTTGTCCAATTCTTTGCAGCGTAGTTAGCAAGTTTGGCGAGGGTCTTAGTCGGGGCAATTCCAACGCCTACGGTCAAACCGGTCCACTGAAGAACCTTGGCCCTCACTTCACGGCCAAACTCTTCTAAATCCCGGCAATTACTAACCCCTTGCAGATTCATGAATGCTTCGTCTATTGAATAGACTTCCACGGCTGGAGACATTTCTTCCAGAACGGTCATAACCCGTGAGCTCATGTCTGCGTAAAGCGCGTAGTTACTGCTGAAGGTAACAACCTTGTGCTTTTCGAAGATGTCACGCATCTTGAAGAATGGATCGCCCATACGGATACCTAATTTTTTTGCTTCCATACTGCGAGCTATTACGCAACCATCGTTGTTACTTAAAACGACGACAGGTCGTCCCCGTAAGTCAGGGCGAAACACCGTTTCGCAACTGGCATAGAAGCTGTTCACATCCGCCAGCGCAAACATTATTGAAACCCGTTGATGCTAAATGTGACAACGCCGAAAACTTCCAGCTCATCCCCACCGTCATGAAGAACTATCGGAGGGAAATCAGGATTCATAGGGATGAGCTGAACAACCGGATGCAAGCAAAGGCGCTTGACCGTGTACTCACCTGCCAGAGATGCGATGATGATATCTCCATGCTTTGCCTGCAGGCTGCGGTCTACGACAAGAAGTGATCCTTCGTAGATTCCGGCATCAACCATCGACATGCCAGTCGCCATGACAAAGTAGGTTGCTGCGGGGTGACTTATACAAAGCTCATTCAAATCAATGCCTTTTTCTATATAATCCTGTGCGGGCGAAGGAAATCCTGCCTGAACTCTGTCCTGAAAAAAAGGTATTAAAAGTTTCAATGGGTCCGGGGTTGGATAAAAAACGGTCATAAGGCGCCTCACGATTATACTGTTTATGCATACAGTATAATCATGAGTGTTTTAGATTGTGAAGCGCGGTGATTTAGAAAAATCTTAGGTTGATGATCAACAAGGAAAGAATTTAAGAGGCCTCTACAGCAGGATAGGGCATTCCATATGCGGTTTTACTACCTTAGATTTCATGCTCATCAGCCATACTTACGAATGGCAATTATCGATCTCACTTAAGATGCAATCGAGTCTGTTAAAAATAATTATTTTGAACAGCAAGTTAGTTTGTTATCGGAGCTTAAACTTTATACTTTACGGATGTAACGGTATAGGGTTTCTCTACTTATACCGAACTGTTTCGCGAGATGAGTCTTGTTCTGACCTTCAGAGGCCAGTTGTTTTATCTTCTCAATTTCCTGCGCATCTAAAGTTTTTTTACGTCCTCGATATACGCCACGCTTTTTTGCTAAATCGATCCCTTCTCTTTGCCGTTCTTTGATGAGCGAACGTTCAAATTCAGCAAATGCACCCATCACCGAAAGAAGTAGTTGGGCAATCGGTGAATCATCGCCGCTGAAGGTCAGCCCTTCTTTAATAAACTGGACTCGTGCGCCTTTGGTAGTTAATTCCTTTACCAGGCTGCGTAGATTATCAAGGTTCCTGGCAAGTCGATCCATACTGTGGATTATTATGGTATCCCCTTCTCGGGCAAACGATAGCAAAAGCTTCAGCTCTGGTCGGTTAGTATCTTTCCCAGAAACCTTATCGATAAAAATCTTATCAAGGTGGAGCCCATTCAGTTGGCGCTCAACAGATTGCTCTTCAGAACTAACGCGTACATAACCAATTCGTTGCCCTTGCATTAGCTTCCCCTCTAAGAATGTCATATTGGGGTGTACTTTAGCCAGACGGTGAGATATGACAGTAATAATGTCATTATAGGTTTAATAACTTTTTTTATTGACAATCCGAGTGTCAAGTCTAGATCCTAATGACACATAGAACGATATTGATTGATTAGCGGTCTAATAATAAGGTGTGGGAAATGCCCGAAGAGCAGCTACCTAAAACGACTCAACAAGTCATTAACAGCATATATTTTGGTCAACTCAAATGTCTGCATAACTTCAGTATTGATTTTGAACCGCATGCCGTGACTGCGATTTTGGGGCCAAATGGAAGTGGTAAATCAACGATTTTACATGCGTTAGCAAGCGTTTATCAGCCCAAAGATGCTGGAGAAAATAGAAAATTTAATGATTTCTTCCCTAGAAGTCCTGATGCAGAGTGGAATGGTAGCAACTTAGTAATCACCCATTCTTATCGCCGTGGAACAGAGACTAAAAATAAAGAAGAAGAACCCTTCGGGAAAGCAGATGAGAATGGGTCTCGTTGGACGAAAATATATGCAAGACGTCCATTTAGAGAGATTTATTATATCGGCATTGAAAGTTGCGTGCCTATGATTGAGTCTGAAAAAGTCAAAGGTTCATCGAAAATTAATTACGTTACAACTGTACTGGAAGGGGCGCAGGCGAACAATTTATTAGAGAAGGCTTCTGAAGTTTTAAATAAAAGATATATAAAAATAAATGAAAATCAATTAAGCAATGGTAAGAAGTTAATTGGTGTGCAAGCTGAAAATGTAACATATTCTGCATATAGTATGAGTGCAGGGGAACAAAAAGTCTTCTTTATTCTAGATAGAGTCTTTTCAGCAGGAAAGTATTCTTTAATACTAATAGATGAAATAGATCTCCTCTTACATGACCGAGCATTGAAAAATTTAATAAAAATAATCAATGACCGAGCTATTGAAAAGAATTTGCAAATAATATTCACCACTCATCGAGAAATGATTATATCTCTTTCTGAAATTGTCAATATTCGGCATGTTGTAAGTGTTGATGGCAAGACTTTATGTTTTAGTGAAACCAAACCTGATGCGATAAACAGATTGACTGGCGATTCTGTAAAGAGAATAGAAGTTTTTGTGGAGGATGATTTTGCAGAGGGAATAATACAAAATGCGGCTGGAAAAATGAAAGCCAATAAGTTCGTGTCTGTAAGTACTTATGGTGCTGCAATTAATGCGTTCACTATTTTATCAGGTTTGCTCTTGAAGGGTGAGTCATGTGATGATTTTTGCGTAGTGCTAGATGGCGATGAATACCGAACGCCAGAAAGTAAAACAGAACGGATTAATAAATCACTTACTGGTGAAGATGAAAAAGCGAAGAGACTGAGGGGCGTGGCACGCAATAAGGTTCTCCAATTCAATTTACCCGAAGGCTATAATCCAGAATCATACGTTCATTACCTTCTATGTTCTGATTTAATAAAGGACTTGAAAGATGATGAAACAGAGATCATCGAAGCAGCTAAAAAAATAAAATATGTCAAGGATGGTCACAAATATATCGACCAGGTTATTGATGAGTTAGGTATAAACCGCGCAGTTGCTCTCAACAACATCATTTCCTTGGTTTCAAAACATCCCGAATGGAATGATTTCATTACATCAATAGTCGACTGGATGACGCCAAGAGTAGAAGCGCTCAAAGAAAAATAAGATAGGATCTTGCCTTGGCCATGCAGGAATGATTAGTATACCAACTGTATTACCGTTGCTTTAAGCAACATGCCAATGTCCCAGTGATCTGAGAGGGGCGCCTTCGGGTGATCGCACTGCCAATGCCACCTTAACCTGAGAGGTGGCGCCTTCGGGCGGTACCCCCGTTAACCTTTGAGAATGGGGATCGCGATTAGATCGCGGTAAGGTCTCTTCTACTTCAATTTGCTGATTTTTACGCAATTACGTTTTGCAGTTTTCACTGCAGTTTCACTTTGATTTGATGCTTTGTCGTCAGCTACCGGTTGCGAACTTTGCGGACTGTGGGTATGCCAATTGGTACATTTGGCATCTTCCACGTACGCATTGAGAGCAGAGGAGCGCGGCGTCACTTGCGTTCGAGTGAAACGAGTACCAAGTGACGCGCGCAGCGCACAACCGGCAGCACTGACGTACTGCCACTTCAACAACATTTCTACCATCTGACCAACACGTAGTGACGGTTTTAAAACGCATAACAGATCGTTTAACTGTCATTCAGGTCATTAATCACTCACCAACTGTCTTATCAGCGGAAACTCGTATGAAGACAACTTTTAAATTAGAGGAGGTAAATCAACACGACATCGATGGCAACACCAGGAAGCTGGTGTGTGGAGGTAGACTGATGTAAATCAGCCCGGCGTAAGCCGCGAACAGGTCTGAGACCTGGGGAGCCTCGCAAGAACTCAACATTTCGCCGCCCCGATGCACAGATGTCTGTTGAGACGCAGGAAGCGCAAAATTAACCGTGCCGTCGGGGTGAGATGTTTTTGACTGAAGTATCCGGGGAACCGGTGAGTTAGGCATTCCGTTCACCGGGACGGAATGCCTAACTCACCTTGTGTCAATTTGGAGTGTTTATGGCGAAATTAAATAAAAGCCTGGTCACACTTGCTCGCCAGGCGGGAGGCAGTTTTAAGACCGTTTCCGACAGAATGAAAATAGCCGATCGTTTGGCAGACCGTTTATTAAAAATGAATATTCAAATTCGCGATGCCGGGAACTTGAAAACACAGCATATTGCGCTTTACATAAAAAGCCGGCTTTCAGAGAACATATCCAAACGTACGTTGCAAAATGAAATGGCAGCAATCCGGGCGATACTTCGCACTGCGGGTAAAACGTTTATGGCTAATCCAGAGCATGAGAAATTAAGCAACGCGGCGTTAGGTATTTCAGGAACCAGCCGAGAGGGTACCAAAGTCGCTATTCCTGATGATGTATATAAAGAGACTCTTGATAAAATCCGTGAAGTCGATGCGGGTGCTGCGATCGCCATGGAATTATCGCGACATCTTGGTTTACGTACGGAAGAAACGATGCAATCTGTTAAGTCATTAATGACCTGGCAAAAGGTTCTTCAGAGTGACCAGGAAAAAGTCAGGATTGTCTTCGGTACGAAAGGGGGGCGACCTCGCGATACGACGATAATTGATCGCCAGACTTTGCTTAGCGTCGTAAATAATGCAATATGCTTTATGAAAAATAACAACGGGAAACTGATAGATAAAGCGGGGATACACCTTGCCATTGAACGATACCGCAATATTGTCAGAGAGGCCGGTCTTGTTGGTAAATATGCTCCTCACAGTTTGCGATATGCTTATTCAAGAGATGCCGTGAAATACCATTTAGACAAGGGATTCTGCCAGAAAGAAGCCGAGGCATTAGTGTCCATGGATTTAGGCCATGGAGATGGTCGGGGGCATTACGTGACTCGTGTTTATAATAAGATAAGCAAGGATGAGTAAAAAGATATATTAGTAAGTTGAAACCTTATTCATGTTTTTTACAGGGTATATCGTAATCAACCTGACTCTTTTATATACTTACTTACACTTATATAAGTAGTTCTCGTTCTTTTAACGAAGCTAATGGCATTGACAATAAAGGCAGCTATAAAAGATAAGCTGATTTATTAATTCAGGTTGTAAGGTAGTATCAGACAGTAAAAGACATCAAATGAAAAATTAGAATATTAAGAAAAAACTCCATTGTATGAACTCCCGAAATCGGGGAAATCCTCTCACTACGTAGTTTTTCCGTATGGCCGGAGCGAGGCAGGACAGAAAACACCCCACGGTTAATTGGAATCTGCCTCGTCCGACACTACATATAGTATGGCTAACACCTTAAATCGGCACAACGTATATCATTACCCCCTGAAGCGGTGGAGTAGAGGGGTAATCACCGTGTTTTCCGACATTACTAACTGAGCCTTGTATCTAATCCTGGGGATAGGTCAATCTGCTAAACATTTTGATTATTATCAATTCGTCGTAAGTTAGCCCATGTATTTGCTCAGATTAGTGTTCGATAGTAAACCCGCAGACATACCTGAAGCGCTTTTGCAGGCTGGTATCACTAAGATGCCTCCGGCACAACAGGCTATTCCTGTTCTGAAGCCAACATAATATCTGCGATATCCAGCAGTGCGCGCAGGCGATCCATATGACGAAGATCCTGATGGTAGCCGACCCAGATGTCTCTTGAAGGCGGAATGTCAGGCATTTCAATACGCTGCAGCCCAAGGGTGGCATCACCCAACGGCCGTGGCAGCACGGCTACGCCCATCCCCTGAAGACACATCTGCGCCTGAACCGCACGGCTTGTGCTTTTAAAGGCAGGTTTTGACTGCGGAAAACGATCAAGAAGCCATGAGACGTCAGGAAAGTGTGACTGTCCAGTATTTATCAGGATCAGCCCCACCGAAGAGGGGGCTGTTAGCAGCGCCTGTGCATTCTGTGGCGTGCCATAAAGTGCGTAGGGCACACGCATCAAACGGCGCTGAACAATATCCGGATCGGTGAAGGGGACGATGCGAAACGCGATGTCGGCATCACGGCGCGACAGATCGAGCAGACGGTAACCTGCGATAATTTCCGGCACAATCGCTGGATGACGACGTGTCAATTCACTCAGCACGGGTGCCAGCACATAGTTAGTAAACCATTCTGCTGATGATATTCTCAGTATTCCTTCAAGGCGATCGTGATTGCCAGCCAGACGACGTTCCATTGCCAGCGCGGAATTTTCCATCGCTTCTGCCAGCTTCATGATCCCGTCTCCGGCATCTGTCAGCACCAATCCCTCCTTTGTCCGGCGAAACAGCGCCTGCTGTGCTTCATCCTCAAGCGCCTTGATACGGCGTCCTACTGTAGGATGACTCACGCCCAGACTCAGGGCTGCTTTCCCGAAAGAGCCGTTACGCATGACCGCAAGCAATACCTGAACATCCCCCCAATCCATGCTTCGATTCCACCGTTCAAAAATGAACATCCAATATACAAAAATGTCAGTTCTCAAACAACTTTGCAGGTATCACCATGGCTTCTTTAAATTCGTCGCCTCAGGCGACATGAACAGGAAGCTGAGATTATGCATAAATTAAAAGACAAAGTTGCTCTGGTTACCGGAGGTTCAAAAGGTATCGGAGCAGGTATAGCCCGTCAGCTGGCAGCTGATGGTGCCAGGGTTATCGTCAATTACGCCTCAGATAGAGACGCTGCTGAAAAGGTTGTTGTCGGTATTAAAGCCGCCAATGGTGAGGCTGTGGCAGTCGCAGCGGATGTCACCAGTCAGACAGAGGTCGAGGCACTGATCAATACCAGCATCGGTCTTTTCGGGCGGCTCGACATCGTGGTGAATAACGCCGGCGTTTACCAGTTCGCCAGAATCGAAGAGAGCACTGAGGCGCTGTACCGCAGGCAATTTGATATCAATGTGCTTGGACCGTTGTTAGTAAGCGCCGCGGCCGCGCCGCACCTGGGTCACGGCAGCAGCATCATCAACATCAGTTCATTCGTCACCCGCGTCTTTATTGCCGAAAGTGCCATCTACAGCGGTGCTAAGGGGGCGATTGATGCCATTACCGGCGTGCTTTCACGTGAGCTTGGTCCCCGGGGAATTCGTGTTAATGCGGTCAACCCTGGCCTGATCAAAACGGAAGGAAGCCACACAGCAGGCGCAATAGGCTCGGACTTCCAAACCTGGAATGAAGAGCAAACGCCGCTTGGCCGTATAGGCCAGGTGGAGGACGTCGCCCCAATCGTCTCATTTCTCGCCTCCGATGAGGCCAGATGGATCACTGGAGAGATTATTCTGGCTTCCGGCGGCATGCGCTGATCGGAGCGGTGTTGCGCTTCCCGGAGGCGGCGTTACCTGTCCTAATTGGTCAACTGCTCATTCTGCGATTACCACACATCCCTAACAGGGACCGTACCGTTCCATAAGGAGTGATCTATGTCGGCACATAGCATCCTGCAAGCCGAGCCACGCCGTTGGGCAATGTTTGTCATTTTATTGGTAGGTGCATTTTTGCCGCCGCTCGATTTTTTTATCGTTAATGTGGCACTGCCTGCTATTCAGAATGAATTGAGCACATCTTCCTCTGCAGAACAGCTGGTCATTTCGTCGTACGCTGCTGTGTATGCCGTGACATTAATTACCGGAGGTCGCCTGGGCGATATTTATGGTCGGGGAAAAATGTTCTTTTTGGGGCTGATCGGTTTTACCGCTGCATCATTGCTGTGTGGTTTTGCCTGGTCATCCTGGATACTGATTGCTGGACGCATATTACAGGGCGCCACAGCCGCCATTATGGCTCCTCAGGCGCTCGCCTCCGTGCAGGCCATTTTCCCCGAAGCGGAGAGACCCTTAGCGCTCAGTATATACGGAGCCGTGTTTGGTCTGGCCTCCGTTATCGGACAGGTTCTGGGCGGCATTCTGATATCAGCCGATCTCTTCCACCTTGGATGGCGGACAATTTTTCTCGTTAACCTGCCAGTGACGCTGCTGGTTATTCTCTTTGGCCTGCCGCTGCTGAAAGAAACACGGGCACGAACTGCTCAGCGACTTGACCCTGTTGGCACACTGCTGGCCACATTAACGCTGAGTACACTGATTGTGCCGCTAATCGAAGGTCGTGAGGCGGGGTGGCCCTGGTGGACGTGGCTGTTATTTCTTGCTTTCCCGCTGCTGGCCTCACTGTTATGGCGATATGAGCACCACCTCAGTCGCAAAGGGGGATCGCCACTGCTCAATCCGAGCGTGCTACGTGCGCCAGGACTGGGCCAGGGACTTATGATTGTTTTATTGTTTTATTCAATTGGTGCGTTCTTTCTTCTGTTTTCTGTCTATCTGCAGGGTGCCTTACATTTAAATGCCTTGGTTGCAGGCACGCTTTTTCTGCCCTTTGGTGTCGGCTTTCTTATTGGTCCGTTGCTGACACCGTACCTGAGGCAGTATGCCGGAAATTACCTTAGCGCCATCGGGATGGGATGTGAAACAGCAGGTCTGGCAGGTCTGGCAGGATTGATCGCAACGACAATGCCCGGTAACTCTCCCGCTATGCTGCCGCTCACCATGCTGCTTTTCGTGACCGGGCTTGGTCAGGGGCTGGCGATGCCAACTCTGGTGCGGATGGTGACAGGCCGGGTCGCGCCACAGTTTTCAGGTATGATTGCTGGCGTAACCAGCTCGGCATTACAAATTAGCACTGCGCTAAGTGTCGCGGTTATCGGCGGCATTTTTTACAGCATGCTGGGGAACGGTAACAGCGTCGCAATAATTACACATGCTTTTATCGTCGCGCTTCTGACGATGGCTATCTGCCTGGCTATAGGGGCAGGGTTAAGTATCAGGCTAATTCGGCGCTCCTTTGATCGCTCCACGACCCCGGATGGCTTATCTCAAAGGTAACGCGACAGTTCTCAGCTGACGGTAAGCGCCATGTAATTAGGCAGCCAGCTGAGAACTTGTTTTTTTATTTCTATTTTCCTGACAGGCTGTTCAGCTTCTGAAGGAAATATGCACAACGATAATTCTTTGTTTTGACCGTACTTCAAGCAGATTATTTGTTTCATCGTATCAGGGGGTTATTCGGTATTCATGAATAAATCGTGACATCAGAGTCGTCCGCTACTGGCACAATAAGGACATGCGCGCATGGCAATATCTTCTATGCTCTATGCTCTATGCTCTATGCTCTATGCTCTATGCTCTATGCTCTATGCTCTATGCTCTATGCTCTATGCTCTATGCTCTATGCTCTATGCTCTATGCTCTATGAGCAATGAGCAATGAGCAATGAGCATAGAGCAATGGGTGGACAGGGTGAACATCCTGAGCGCTGAGGGCATTTAATGTTGAAAATGCTGACATTTATTAACTCATCAACTTGTAATGAAATTATGAAAAAATCGATCGTCCCTGAAGAATTTCAACACTATTTCGATGATTGGCACTTTTCCCCCGTTATTGAAGCAGATGGCACAGTATATCTTTCCGGTGTTACCGCAGCACGAAGGGATAAACCTATAAGTAGGCATCCTGAAGAACAATTTCATGATGCCTTTTATAAGCTTGGCGTTTATTTAAAAGCCGCTGATTTAAACTATGAACACATACTTGAGATGACCACTTTTCACATTGACCTCAAAAAACATATCGACGTTTTTTCTAGAGTAAAAGATGAGTATGTAAAGGCGCCATATCCGGCATGGTCAGCTATAGGCGTGTCAGAGTTCATTCCTGAAAATGCCCTTGTGGAAATGCGGATTGTAGCCAAAAGATAGTTTTAGGCGTGGGCCCTAAAATAATGGTTGTGTCGGTTTTTGGCACAGGCTGTGTGAAAACGGCTGATCACTTTTTGGTCTAAGCAATGGCTTTATATGATCAACCATTCTTGATAAACCCATGCGTAAACTACTTTATTTATTAAAATCAGAAGGATACGATTACATATTGCGGGTGCAGATATGACCCATCACATTAAAGGTCAGGGCAGACATCAGGTGACGTTGCTCCCTGAAGTGCTGGATGATTTTGTCACCGAGGATAACCCAGTCAGGGTTATTGATGTCTTTGTTGATGAATTACAGCTTGATGTACTTGGCTTCGAGCGTGTTAATGCAAAACAAACCGGGCGGCCAGGATATCACCCCGCAACCATGCTGAAGCTGTACATTTTTGGATACCTCAATCGCATTCAGTCATCCCGCAGGTTAGAAAAAGAAGCCCATCGTAACGTTGAATTGATGTGGTTACTTGAGCGATTAACACCTGATTTTAAAACTATTGCAGACTTCAGAAAAAACAATGCTAAAGGCATCAAAAATGCTTGCCGGGCTTTCATTGATCTGTGTCGGCAGGTGCAGATGTTCACCGATGTGGTGGTTGCCATTGACGGTAGTAAGTTCAAGGCGGTAAACAGCAAATCGAACAACTTCACGCCCCAGAAAACAAAAGGCCACATCGAAAGGGTTGAGCAAAGTATCGCTCTTTACTTGAATAAGCTCGATGAAGCTGACAAGGCTGCGGAGCCCGAAAAAAATGCAGGTTTAACCGCTGCAAAACTGGCATGGCTGCAAAAGCGTTTGAAAGAACTCAAGCAAATCCAGCAGGCCGTTGTGCAGCACCCTGATAAGCAGTTGTCACTGACAGATCCTGATTCCCGGCTAATGAAGATAAACAATGTTAACCGCCAGGTTAGCTATAACGTTCAGACTGCCGTTGATGCTAAATATCACCTGATTGTTGCGCATGAAGTAACGAATACACCAGACCGTGGGCAGCTAACAGCGGTGACAAAATTAGCGCAATACGCTGTTGGCAAAACGGATATTACCGTACTGGCTGATAAAGGTTATTACAGCCGGGGTGATATTAAAGCAACGCGGGACTTAGGTGCCGTAGCCTTAGTACCAAAAGGCGATACCTCTGGCGCTGACCGCAAAGGTCTTTTCAATCGTTCATTGTTCAAATACGACCAGGAAAAAGATATTTATATTTGTCCGATGGGTAGCGAGCTTCAGAACCGATTTACGGTGGTTGAGGATGGTTTAGAGCAGCAAATGTACTTTAACAATATTGCTTGTCGCGATTGCAGTCAGCGGTCAAGGTGCACCACATCAAAACGCGATCCGAGACGTATAAGGCGCTGGGTTCATGAAGCAGAAATGGAAGACATGCAAGCCAGGCTTAACGCCTCACCACAAACAGCTGTCGTGCGAAAGCAAACGGTAGAGCATCCGTTCGGGACAATTAAAATGTGGATGGGAGCGACTCACTTCCTGACGCAACGGTTTAAAAACGTAAGTACCGAAATCAGTCTGCATGTGCTGGCTTATAACCTGAAAAGGATGATGTCCATCTGGGGTACCGAAGGATTGGCCATTAAGCTGCGAGAACAATGCAACTAGCGGGAGTGGCCGCTTTAACCCATAATAACAAGCCATTAGCACTCCATATCAAGCCACAAAAGCCTCGTTCTGCCTCTACATACAAATCACAGCGAATACAGTCAATATCAGGAATATCTTGCGTTCCTAACGGGATAGTACTCAGATAATGCAAAAACCGAGTTTTCACACAGCCTGGGCACAGAGCTGCCTGTCAGATTAGGTTTGGCTCTGTGCCGCTGTTATGTCAGGTCAAGTCTGAGCTAATACAGCTTATAGTACGACGTGGGAAAATCTATACATTGACGCTATTGCCGGAGATGCGGGGATTGTGTACGATTAATTCGCTTACGTTGTCTATGACAACTGCCAATGTTCCGGTGATTTGAGAGGAACGCCTTCGGGTAATCACATGCCAATGCCATCATGACCTGAGAGATGGCGCTTTCGGGCGGTTACGTTAAATCTGTTAACCTTTGCAAACAGAGACCTTCGGGTTAAGGTACGTCACTTCACACGTTTTACTCTTTTCGCTCTACCTCACGGCGTTTTGCCATCTAGCTTTTCACATTTTTTACTCTGCCGGGACTTTGCTCCCTGCGGGCATGGTACCCCTTTACTTCGAGGATTTTACCATGTCTCCATACGACATCACTGTCGGGCGTATCCATGCGTGTACAAGTTCAACTGTCGATTTTATTGTGCTGGTTTCAGACATTGAAACGGCATTACTGTCGATACGTGCGTTGGAACGTTGTGGTATTGCGGATGACGTCGATGCTGACGGCTTCCCATCACGAACCTGGGAAATAATTTGGATCGCTAAACATCTCGGCCAGGCCTGCGAGTCCGGCCTGATACCAGATTATCTTTTTCAAAAGTATGTGACCGAGCTCGTGCTTCTTGGTCACGCTATAGATGCATACGCCTGGAGTTATGGTTTCCGTAAAGGCGTCGAGGCTGTTTACGATTATTAATTGCATTTCACTCATGTCCTGACGGGACTATCTAACTGACCACCCACGCGGGGAAACTTCCCCTGCTGGTGGTGAAGATTTCTCCGCTCAACTGCAGGAGAAACACCATGAAAATTATCATTTCATTTTTACAGAAGGCGTCCGATGTCCTGGCTCATTGTTCTGCTGTGCTTGGNCAGAACGANAATGACTGGTTNACTAANCGTACGGGGCATCTGAGTTTTCGTCCCGAGGTGATTCGAAACGGCCAGGGGCAGTTTATCGCCANGATAGCGTGCCGTACGGGGTGCAGTTCCCGCGACTGGAAGGTNCAGGGTTTTGGTACCTGCGGCCAATGGCGATCTGCACGTCAGGCCATGAAAGCGGCCCGAATAATGGCCCGCGATCTGGCTTTGTACCGTTATCGTTTTAGCGATGGTGCTAAAAACGTCGCGTAATACCTTATTTGACCTTACTTCCCGGAGAGACTTCCTCCCGGGAAGTCTCTCCTGTGAATCACAGGAGTCTTTATCATGTTCCGTTTTACTTCCGCTTCTCTGCGTAAGGTATTAACTCTCCCGTCCGGCCTGAATAAACCGATCACGTTAGAAAACGGCTACGGCTTTTACATCCGGGCTGAGGATGAAAAACAACCCGGGTATATGAACATGGCTTATGCCGAGGGTTTCGATCCCCGACAAGACGATGGATGGGAAGAAAAGATCAGCGAATTGCTTCCAGGCATCGACTATTCCTTCACCTTCTTTATCAGTCACTCCACGAGGGAAGCGATCCTCAACGAACATCATGACTTCTTTGTGACGCCCCTGATTTCAACCGTAAGAAGTGAAACCCGGCTTCCGGAGAAAGTCTTTATACCGGTCGCAGAGTTCCGAAACGGTATCGAACGGATGTTTGATCAGTCGCATAAACACTTTCATGCCTGCGTAGGTCAGCGGGAGAAAGCAGCGTGGCGTCTGGCGGCACTTTATGTGCTCGATGATGTTATCCGGACAGATTGCAAACGGGCAAAACCGGCTGACCGCGAACAATTTGTTCGCGCGTTTTCCCGGCTCAAAGACCGTATCAGTTCGGTGACACCGACGGGGGACGTTATCACCCCTTATTTCACGCATTAATTTTCATCCACTCCCAGTGGCGTATTCCGCCACTGGCCGGGATACGCCCTTTTTTAAGGTTTATCCCATGAAAAAACATACCTCTGCCCGCAGGGCATCCAAAACTGAACGTGCGGATCTGTATCAGCAGGTCACTGACAAAATCATTGCGGCTCTTGAGAAAGGCACCGCGCCCTGGCGTAAACCCTGGCGTGCAGCTCAAAAGAGGGCGGGCAACTGCCTGCCGGCGAATGCCACAACAGGCAAAGCCTACAGCGGGATAAATATTCCACTGCTTTGGATGGCGGCGGAGGAGCGTGGGTTTAGCTCTGACCGCTGGCTAACCTTCCGGCAGGCGCAACTCGCGGGCGGACACGTCCGCCCGGGAGAGACCTGCAGTCTTGCTGTGATTTTCAAACCTTTTGAAGTTCAGGCTGAAGATAAGCAGGGCACCAAACTTACTGACGATGATGGCAATCCCGTCATGGAGTCCAGGACAATGCTCAGACCTCTGCAGCTGTTTAACACCCAGCAGTGCGACGGTCTGCCGGCAGCGCTTTCCGGTGAACCGGACACATTTATGACTGAAGAAGAAGTGGAGAAGGTTTCTGCACCGGTGATGAACCGGGTGATGGAAATGTTCAACGCGAGCGGCGTGGCCGTCAGCTTTCTGGAGCAAAACCGTGCCTATTACCGGCCGGTGGCAGACCAGATAGTAATGCCGACTACCGGGCAGTTTTTTACCGAGGCCGATTACTGGTCCACGTTGCTTCACGAACTGGTGCATGCCAGTGGCCATCATAAGCGGCTTAACCGGGAGGGAATAACGTCCCCGACCCGAGAATTTGGGGATCCGGTCTATGCGTTTGAGGAGCTGATTGCCGAGATGGGCAGCGCCTTTCTCTGTGCGGAACTTGGTGTTTACGGTGAGGTGCAGCATGAAAGCTACGTCAGTGGCTGGCTGAAGGCACTCAGAGAAGACAAAAGAGCGCTGTTCCGGGCATGTCGGCATGCACGGGAAGCGTCAGAGTTTTTGCTAACACTGACGCCTGATTCACACAATGTATCAACGGCCGCTTAAATGGCCTGAAGGAGGCAATGATGCAAGCATCACAATTCTGGCAGGCCACCGCAGCGGCACTGCTGGCCAGGCATTACGGTCTGACGTTGAATGATACCGATTTATGCGATGCTGCCTGTGTGGCGACGTTGCAAAAAGCGGGGATCAAACCCTTTGAAGCCATTAATGATCTGGTGGACAAGTATCACCTGACGCACCTTAACGACTCGGCTTACCTGCCGCACTCGCCTTATCTGAGTGCAGCCGATGAGTTGATTGCCGGCCTTGAGGCCGGCGCAACACTCGGGATGATCAGCCACCCGTGATACGGGCCTGACCCGGCTTAACCAGTAAACCACCCATCGGGGGATACCTTCCCCGATGGGGAGGTTCCCTCTTTTTTTGTCTGAAGAGGAGAAGTAACTATGTTTGAATGGTGCAAAAATCGCCTGGAAATCACCGGCCGTTCCGTGTTTATCGACGTCATGATGCAGTGGGTTGCCGGCGATGAGGTGCCACAATACCGGCACGCCGTACAACAGAGTATTCAGCTGTTCCTGGCAGGCTCTGCCGGAGTGCTCAAGCCGGTAAAAAGTGTGGAATACCTCCCTTATCCGGGGCTGGTCTCACACGGAACCGGACCGGCTGTCGCCTCCAACCTGGCTTTCCAGCACTGGCTGGAATTACTGCAGAAGGATGCGGTACTCAATCCGGATACCGTCAGACAAATTGACCGTATCTGGACGCAGTCAGGGCTCGGTGCTGTCCGGTGGGAAGCTCTCCCGATTGGTGCTCGTCAGATAATGGCGCAGCTGATGACCCGGCAGTACGTAGACTGGTTTGGTGTGGCCACCTGGTCACCCCATATCAACGGTGGTGAATGTTGGGAGAAACTGGGGAGAAGACCTGAGCGTGCCTGTCACTGCGACATGCTGATGATTATTCCTTCCCGGCTTGCGGCGGAAATCAACGGCAACGGCCGCCTGCTGGCAGGTATGTCCAGTACGGGCAGTTTGTACAGCCGCATCCACGGGATGGAGTGGCCGTGTGGCCATAACGTTCTCTGGCATCGTGATCGTATAAACAGTTTGCGCCTGGAGTTTGATTCACCGTCGTATCCGCCTTCCAGCGAGCTGATGGGAGAACTCTCGGCCGTGTTTGACTGCGAGATCCGCCACTGGTATCAGGAGCCGGTCAACGGTGTCCTGGGTTATGACTGTTATGACCGCGGAGACCACGTTGACAGCGGGAAGTACGGGGCGGGGCCGTTTTCGGCTCCGTTGATGGCTTTCCCGCAGGAGATGCTGCCTGTTCAGGATCAGGTACATACATCGCCGGCGAGGGACGCTTAAGATGACCACTGCGAATGGTGTGGGAAACAAGGGTTCCACTCAGGATGTACGACCTGTGGAACTTTACCAATATGTTGTGTGCAGTACGGCGCATCTGACCGAGCAGGACGCTGAGTTGTTTCATCGTCTGGGGCATCAGCGTTGCGAGTGGGGGGATGCCGAATGGATCCACCTGACGGGCACAGGCTATTTGGTCCGTTTGAGCGCCTACAACTTCCCGCTACTTGAGTTAAAGAAGCGAGGGTTTTCAAAAGATGCGCGCCGGCTGACCTATGTACTGTTGAAGCGGCTTAATGTTTCGCTTATTCACTTTGATTGCTGTGGTGAACTACTGTCTGGTTTTGCGGTTCATGACTGGTAAGTCCGGACATAGTCCAATATCACGTTAACCAAATCCCTGGGGGAAAATCATCCTCCAGGATGATTTTCCCCCATTTTTTAAAGGTGAAAATCATGCTGTTTTTTAAAAATGCGGTCCTGAAGCCCGTGATGGAAGAATTGCAGGAAAAAGGTGGAAACTTACTGTTTGTGAAAGATTCAGGCATTTACCTGATGGCCGAGAAGGGGGCTTATCTTGGTGACCGGAGGCAGCATATCGCCTATGCGGACGACTTTGATCCCCGGTTGCCTGAAAATGAGGATTGGTATGAAAATGCCAGCCTTGAGGTTGGCCACGATGACTTCGGAGAGTTCCTCGGTCGTGACTTTTGGGGAACATTTATAAACCAGGTTCTTCATCAGGGATGTGATGTCTTCATCGAGGTGAGTGAAAACCAAATCCGTGCCGGTTATTACAAGCCATAACGGAAACATACCTAACCGGAACGCTGTTCCGTCTTAAACTTACCATCCTGAAGGGAAGATATTCCCTTCAGGGCATATCTTCCCCGGAGATATGCGATGAGCATCATGGTTGACCATAAGAAACAATTCCTCTCAATTTTCAACGAAACCGCCCGCTATCATCACCGGCATAAGGTCTTTAGGGACTTTATTACCCTGGCTGCAGCGTCGATTCACAATGGTATATATTTTAATGACGAGCTGGAGCGTGATTACATGGAAACAGTTCGCCAGTACGAGGCAAAAGATGCCGAGCAGATGGCCATGTTACTGGCTGAGGTGGCAATGGGGCTCAAAGCCGGTGGGGATGACTTTCTCGGCACACTTTACATGCAGCTTGAGCTGGGTGAATCTGCGCGAGGCCAGTTTTTTACCCCATTTTGTGTTTCCCGCATGATGGCGGAAATGCAGCTGGGTGATATCGACAGATTGCTGGCCGATAAGCCTTTTTTTACTGTTTACGAACCTGCTTGTGGTTCAGCCGGGATGCTCCTGGCTATTGCAGAGGTCGTCAGGGAAAAGGGGTTTAATCCGGACCGACACCTGTGGGTTTCCTGCACCGACATCGATCCGGTGGCATCAGGGATGGCCTATATACAATTATCTCTGATGGGGGTCGCCGGAGAGGTTGTCACAGGTAACGCACTGAAGGATGAACGCCGGAGAGTAATGTATACGCCGGCGCATTGGTTAGGGAACTGGCCATATCGTCTAAAAAGCGTTTTAGATATCGCTTAAAATAAACTAAGCCTCTGCATAGCAGGGGCTTTTATTCATGAGTGCGATGAACGAACAGTCCGGAGAGTCTCGGGCGAGGGAGGCATAAAATAACTCACACCAACAACGAAACAACCCATTCTGCGGGTGTGAATGCATAGCCTGTGGAACTTTACCAATATATTTTAAAAAAAACGCCCGAAGGGCGTCATTTTATTAAGCGACACCTTTTACATTCGTGATACTTGCAAGAATGTTGGTAACATAATCATCGCAATATTTTTTTATCTGCCATGATTCAAGACTAATTATTGATTCATTCGCAGCGCTTGGAGGTAAAGATGAGATGTATAGATCAATATTATTTGATTCTCTAGGCATGTCGTCTTTCCATAAGTTTCTAGCATACAAAATAAAGTACAAGCTTGTTGTGCTTGTTGGCTCTATTTTTCTATATATTTCACTCAGCCATCTTGCTGCATAACCTATATTGTGTAAATCTTGATAGCTTAAAGAACCAATCTTAAACGCCTCGTAGGATTTACTAACTAGCCTCAAGGCCATAGCATAATCTTCAAGGAGTAGGTAACACTTCCCAATATTTCCATAATGAGTGGCAAATGTTGTGTCAATATCCTCATTAATTAAATCATTAAGAGGCTTGCCTTCACAAAAATACTGCATGGCAATTTTAATATCATCAATATTACCCGAATCTCTTAAGGCTAAATGATACCGGTGCTTTCCAGCCCAAACGTCTTTTTTTCCAAGTATATCAATCAGATCGGATGCGCTTTTTCCGAAGCTGATAGCCTTGCTCATATTGCCTTCAACCCAAAATCTGTGACATTGCGATGATCTTATGAGAATCAAATTCGTATCAGCATTTTTAAATACTGATAAATATCGCTCAACATATTTTTCAAAAATATCATATCGTCCAAAATCAGAGGAGTTAGTTAAAAACATATCCATAAACTCTTGAATTCCTGACATGTTAGACATGTATTTATGAGTCCATGTACAACGGTCAAGGACGGAATCTGCTAATCGAAGGTACTCCTCGCAATACCCAGAGATTAACAGTGACTCGCCTGTCAATCTGAGTTCATTGACTGCGTCTTGCAGTTTTCCTGCTGCTATTAAAATTCCTATTTTTTTAATTAATAATTCAATGTCATCTTGGGGTAATATTTTACCGAATTTGTTTTTTAAGAGTATGATGATTTTATCAAGATATCTAACATAGAGGGCAATATAACCTTCCTGCTCTCTTGTGTCATATTTACCTTTGATAAACTCTCTGACCAATGGGTGTAACTCTAAATATCCCTCACCTTCCTTCTCTACAAGGAGATTCAATGATTTCAGGGACCTTACTGCTTTTGAATACTGATTGTGATTTATTTTTTCGGCAACAATATTTGCCAGTTCATCCTGAGATTCTGCAATATTACAAATTGATAACGTTCTTAGGACGATTTTCTCTCTTTCTTTAAGACCATCCCACAAGTTTTCCAGAACAGTTGCTGAAACAATAGTTGAAAAATTCGTATCATCTCTTGAGATATCTCTTCTTTCAATTTTTTCTAGAACTCTGTCTATTTGTTTAAAATCAACCCTCGACTGTGCAAGAATCAATCCCATCCATAATGGATGACCTCCAGTGTTTTGATACAACCTGTTTGCCAAGTGAGCTAACTCATCGCGTTTCAGTTTGTTATGATATTTTGATATTAATTCCTCAACATCATTTATATTCAACCCTTCTAATCGTATCTGATAGGAACCCACCCCTGCAAAGTGTATAAATGGTCGGCATGTAAAAATAAATCGTGAGTTATGATTTGTTGTCAGGACATATTCAAAAAAACGCTTCATATCCCCGGTAGGTGTAAAACTTTGAAGGTCGATGTATTTATCAATATTATCAAATACAAAGATAGCCTTATTGGAACCTAAAGTGGTAAAAAATTTCTCAACTAAAATATCTGTATCTAAGCCAATCAATGAATTTATTTCTATTGTGTTATTTGATACTAATGTTATGAGTTGATATAGTTTTGTTTGGAAATTTAACTCTTCTTCTTTGAAATCCCGCCAATCACAATATGAGTAATCACTACGGTCAATTTCGTTTAGGAATTTAGAAGCTAACGCAGATTTACCTTGGCCTCCAATGCCAGTGATGAAGCATGCCTTATGGGATATTTTTAACGCTTTCATTTCTTCAACTCTGCCGGCCCAATGCTCAATCAGAGGAGGAGTATCATGACCTAAGGTGAGGGTGAATTCGTTAGTGTCTTGTGGCTTTTCAACCTCTGCGACAGCAAGAATGTGCTTTCCATCGTCCTCTTGAACAGAGTCACATAACGTATCAATAAACTGATCTAATTGTGAGTAATCAAATAATTTTATATTTTCGACAAACTCATGATCAATGTTTTCAGTTGTTATGACATAATGCTCGCGCCCGGTACCATCATATAACGTATTCAGTGCGTCGAATAATTCTACAAGATAATGATCACTTAAGCTGTAGCCTATAAATAAACAACTATGTGTTGAAACTATTTTTTTTAATTGAAATTTGGCCATGCCTCCCGAAGCAGAACTGTTATACAGTTCTTCATAATCCGTACTAAAAATTACTGCGTTATCAATTGCACTCACACAACCGTGAATTTTAAGAACAAACGATTCATTTTGATCTAGCTTTTGAAGGTTGTATACACTTGAAGTGTCAATCTTCGCTATGCCTGTATTGTGTTCAATTAAATAATCGTAATTAGTAGTTATGAATTTTGTACTTAACTTACTTAACTTGCCATACAGCTTAGAGTCAATTTTTTCAGATGTTTCTCTTTCAAATGCTTTAAATACATCTTTTTTATTTTTGCTCTGTAATTTGTCTAAGATTTCGAGTGGTGACATTATGCCACTTTCAAGTGCATTCTTAAAAGCGAGTCCTTTTTCTATATTAGGGTTAGTTAAGGTATTAAGCACAATATCTTTCCATAAAGGCAGCCCAACAGATGAGGAAACACCTGCCCCAATAAATATAATTAATTTTTTCTCTCTTATTGCTTCTTTGAGTTGGTTAGGGATTGGGATGTTCACTGCACTCTCCTTAGGATTTTTGTATTGAGTTGATTTTTACCAGGATTTCAACGAGTTAAACTTTGTTAGTTATCTCAACTAGGATAAATCTGAAAGCTTGGCGCTATCAACTATAATCGATTGATTTATAGATATTGACCCTACCCCAAAATCCTGTTCCTTTCAAAATCAAAATTCCAGCATTATATCCATCCCCAGGTCAGGTCATGTGTTGATAAAAATCACGATTCACTGATGAGCATGGAATCACTAACGAACTTTCCCTTCGGCCACCGGACCAATTTGCTTCCAGAGTTTTTTCGTCCAGGCTTCTTTAAGATGGGTGGATCTGTTGAGCGGTAAGTTGCAATAACCTGGCTGCTCCCACCTTCGCGGCTGACTTCAAGTGTAAGATGATCGGCTGTTCCCCAGACCCGGCTCATTCGGTAGTAAGAACCTGGTTGTGCGCTCCAGTCAGTGCCTTCAGACATTGCGCTGGCCACCCAGCCTGAGTTTCCTTTACCACTGTTTACGGCAGCGGCAATTTCATCACTCGATGTGAAGTGGTAGTAACGCTTCAGCCTGGCGGCGGCGGTATCAACATCCGCCCGGACAATCAACGTTTTAGTGACTTCACCCCATTCAGGTGATTTTTCTGCATTGGCAGGCGGTGCTGAGGGGGACAGAGTAGACCCCAGTTGACTGACCTGCTGTGTAAACGTGTTCAGGTCGTTGTTGCTGCATGCCGTCAAACTCAGTGCACACGCGGCGACCAGAAGAGCGGAAGGGATTTGACGTTTATTAAAGATTGCCATGGTCTTTCTCCGGTGAAGGGAAAGGGCATGTTGAACATGCCCGTAAGTATCAGAAGGTGACAGAGAGCTGAGCTACAGCACCGTAGGTTCGGTCTGTCCCAGCCATACCGGTCAGGTCGAGGTGAACAACATCGAACGGTGAAATGCCGATACCTGCCGTCACGACATTGTTGTTACTGTTGCGCATGTCAGCGCGATAGCCGGCACGCAGCTGCGCCCACGACCAGGCATTCAGCTCGGCACCGACGCCTGCATATTGTCTTTTTTCATCGGAAGCGAATCCGCTTTCGGGGGTCATATCGATATCGGCCGCAAAGGTCACGAACCCGTTACTCCATGCGGTGCCTGCGGTGGCCTGAGGGCGGATTTTGAAGCTGTCCTGTGTACCGTTGATTTCACGGGTAGCGACACTGCGGGCCACGAGGTTTTGCGCCGCCAGGGCGACGGTCCACGCAGGCGTCAGGTCAGCAGAAAAGCCTAAGTCAACGTTGGCACCGCTCTCTGAACGCTTCCAGTCACCGCTATGAAAATCTGAGGTGCTGTAGTTGTTAATAGCCACGTTGTAATTCCAGGTATCAACACGCTGGAATTTTGGGGTGATCCCCACTGATACCGGGACATCTCCCAGCGTGAACGGATGTGCAAAGGCAATACCGTTCTCACTGACCAGAGCGGCGACGCCTTCCGCCCGGGAGGTCAGGTTGTTTAACGTCGTTTCATCAGGTTGAACGAGACCTGCGCTGGCCGCATCGAGATAGGCCAGGTCACTGTCACTCACCGCCGCGCGTGCTTTGGCCTCTCCCCAGCCTTTTACGACGAGGGCAAAAGGCAGGGTAGCGTTCGGTACAGCAATGACGGCACCCACGCCGGCATTAGCCTGGCCACTGTGGCCGGATATATCGGTCAGGGATTTTCTGAGTTGGGCCGCTGAAGAGGCACTGTTACCTGTGTTGGTAGTATTTTCCAGATTGTCCCAGGCATGTTTAATGCTATCGAAGCCGTCCCGCAGGTTATCCGGGTCACTGACCTGAGCCCCAATCGCCGGCAGGATAATGCTGAGGTCATCCGAAGGTGTCGCTTTTGTCAGCAGGGCCGGGTTGAGCAGCGGAGCTGCGCCGTATTTGGATGAGGCCACGCCGGTGCCACCCATCGCATCGTTACGTGCTTCAAACCAGTTGCCGGCCGCGTGGGCTGCTGGCAGTGAGGAGGCCAGGCCAGTAAGCAGCAGGCAGCGTGATACTAATGTGGCTTTCATCATGATATTTTCCTGTTCAGTTTATGATTTTTAGGCAAAAGAATTCCCTGATGCTTGCGCACCAATAATTTTCTGTTTGTTTATGTGATACCGAATTAATTAATCAGAGCATGTCATCTATTGTTTTTAACCACTCCTGTGTTGCATATTTTTCTGGAAATCTGAGTGGCAGTAATTCATCTGTTTCCCATTCAGATAAAGCTGCGGAATTAAATATTTTGTCCACCGCCATGACGGGTAATACTTTTCCTGATGAGAGAAGGGATAGCGTTGTTGCATCTGTTGTGCGCGTGGCGACTCTGGCCAACCCTTTTCTTTCAAGTACGCCACAATAAGCGAGAAAGTCTGAAATAAGTTCTTCCTGTCCACCATAAGGTATTTGCTCACCCAAATACCGGACAACTCGCAACGGGACACCATTTTTTAATCTTGCCGTAATGAGACAAACGCCGATAAGCGTTTCATAACTTCGTTTATCAACCGGCGGTGCACATCTGTCCCGCAGTAAAATAATCTGAGGTAGGCTAATGCAAGAAAAGGTCTTAATCTCTTTATTTATCTTTAACGTCAGCGTAAGCCATTCAGGAAAATTGCCGGGCGCTGTGCCCGGAGTGGCGGCTTCGCCCTGCAACCATCCCTGATTGATCTCAAACCAGTCTGCCATCTCTGAAAGCAGCGGAGCGGTCAGATAATCCATCGTTCTCTCCCGGCTTTCCAAAACACTGAGGCCGATATTCCAGGGGGACAGTAGTGTGGCAACATCGGTAACGTTTAGCCCATGTGCCTCCATGAGCAACTGAAAGCGTTCTATGACCAGTGTTGCCCGGGTCTGAAAGGGGGAAAGTGTTTCCCGTATCACACCTTCTATCAAAATATTGATGAACTCGGAGGCGGAGATCCCCAATTTTACCGACGCTTGTGTGACATAGTCGCGGATACCTGGCTTAAATCTGACAGCCAGAGGATCCCCGGACTTTTTACTTTCTGTCGCGGCAGCGCTGAGTAAAGCACTGAGCTTATCGTCCTGTTCCAGTGTAAGGCGTGAAAGCAATGAGGTGACGTTAAGGTTCATAGTTCTCCCTGATGTTGAAATAACACGTTGTATCAAATGTGTTTTATTTTTTGTATTCGATGTGAATACAGTAATCGCACAAGGGGCCGATGTATAACGGACAATTTCGATCGTTCAGATCGAAACGGTTCATGTAGTCAGTATGATTACGTTGATTAAGGGATTTAACGGGAAATTGTTTATTCACTTTTTCAAATTAATTCCCATTCCCTCAGCGGTCTGAAGACTGACTTTTCTCTCGCCGCCTCCGGCAAATTTTCCGCCGAAACCGGACTGACAGCGATATGCATTCCTCTTCCTCCAGCCAGCCGGCGACAAATCCTCGGCTCCACAACCTGAGACGGTCAAAGCGGTTAAGTGTGTAATGGTAGTGAAAGGCGGCTTCTTCCCCGTCACAGACATTCCTGCAGGCGCGTTCTGGAACGTTTATCAGTTTCCAGGACAGCATCGTCGTCATTACCTCTTTTCTTTTTTGCGTATCACCAGGACGCCGCATTGCATTGAGGGAGTGTACCAACGCCATTCTTTCAGGAATGTGTCGATCTGCAAGCCAGTTCGTTCCGCGTGGCCGATGGGTCTGCTCAGGGTGTGGCAGCGATAATGATCTGCGGGGAAATGTCGTAACAACCGGGCTGTTCGGCGGGGACTGAGCAGGTGAGATGACAGGATAATTGTGTGCTGGGGCGTTTTCATGGCAGTGCGGAGAGTATCTGACAGGGCATGCCAGTAACCTTTCATATCCCGGATCCCCGGCTGGCCGACAACAAGCCAGGGATTGAGGTGTAGCCATAACCGGCGTCTCTTTTTCATCAATACGAAGGGGTAAGGCCTGAGAAAAAACACAGCTTTTGCCAGTGGGTAGAACAGCGCGGGCGTACCGGTGAGCGTGATAAATACGATCAGACTGCCCAATGTGAAAAGTCCACTAGTGATGAAGGTTGTGAGCGCTGAGCAAATCAACATCCAGCAGGTGATTATTATGGCCACAGGAACAGCGTCCGATTTCATGGCGGTTTCTTCTCTTTGAAAAGCCACATTCAGGCACGTTTGGAAGCTCATGGCCTGCAAAAATTATTCATGCAGATACCAAAAAANNAAGATCAAGGGGTTAATTGAGGAAACGAATATAGAGTTCTCGCTTGCCAGAAGAGGGGGAAAGCATAGCGTAATGCCCCTTTATCGATGACTGACGGGGGCGGCAATGCTGAAGTGGATGACAGGCAGATTTCATAATCAGAAAGTAGATACCGCACCGAAGGTGCGTAAGGAGTCAGAGAGACCAAATGCTGCGGGGTGGTTTTTACCGCTGAACGCAGATGCACTGTTGTCCACGCGACACAGAAAACAGGCGCTGCAGCAATTATGGGACAATAGCCCTTTCTCCAGGCCAGTTTGGGAGACATTTTGGCTGGAGCCGGTGAAGCGGCTGGCTGTGAGCCTGCAGCAGCTGCCGGCTGCGTCATCGGGACCCTACGCACGCGAAGGCGGCATGCTGGATGAAGCGCTTGAGGTGGCTGTTTGTGCGGTGAGGTTATCCAGGGGATGGATGCTGCCGCCGGGGGCACCCCCGGAAGAACAGTCGGCGCAGAGCGCAGCCTGGTGTACAGCCATTTTCTGGGCAGCATTGATGCATGATCTGGGCAGCCTCGAACAGATGGCGGCTTTCTACGAAGATGGCCGCCGGTGGTTTCCAGGTCTTGGGATGCCTGAAGCTCCCTGGCGGATGAAATTTTGTGAGCAAGACACAAATTCAGCAGTTCGCGCTGCCACTTGCGCTTATCGCCTGATACCTTACGAGGGGCTTATCTGGGTAGCGCGCTGGCCAGCGCTGGCTGACGTATTACTGGTTTACCTGTCAGGTAATAAACCTGCCGGGGCCATTCTTCATGCCGCAGTGAGTGAGGCTCGCGAAAAATGTGGACTGTTCGCTCAAGACACATTTGCACAGCCTTCGGTCAAACTTTCCACAGATAATACTGAAGCCTTAAGTCAGAGCGTCCCTTCTGATCCTGCCGAGCATCCTACTCATGAAATTCCTGTTCAATCCTTTGTTTCCAATGAAATTGACGACAATAAGATATCTTCACTAAGCAGCGCGGATGCTCTTCCGATCATGCCAGAACTGGTCTCAGCTATCGGCCACTCCAGTCAGGCAGAAAGTCTTGCTGATGTGCAAGCAGATATGCCGTCAGAGGGAGTAACCCCCGGGGATTTGTTGACGCTGCTGGATAAAATGACAAGCGCTGAAGTAGTCGATGAAACAACCTCTGATGATAACCCCGTCGTGGAAACATTAAAGCAGTCTGGTTCTGCCAGAACACTCACATTGGGCGAACTTTTTTGGGACTGGCTAGTTGATTCCATTGAGCAAGGGGCAATCAGTATTAATGCACAGGACAGCCTGTTGCATGTTATGGCTCAGTACGTCTTTATTCAGACGCCGGATTGTTTTTACCGATATCTGGCGACACAAGAAAAAACAGAGTCAGACAAAGATGATATTCAAAAAAGTTTTGAAGCGATGAACAAACATTTTTCAAGAAGTGGAAAGGGGATATACATTTACAAGAAATATGAGAATGAGGGCCGTGAGGGGCGTTTTACCCGAATGTCAGGCTATATGGTTTTTGCAACACAACTCTTTAAAGAAGGTGTCGTTCTATCTGACAGTCAGTGGTTGTCACCTAATAAATAGTTAAAGCATTTAATTGATGTATAGGGAGAGGAAGATGGAATTAATTAGTTATGACGATATCCTTAAGGACTACTTTTTTAGTAAGACATTGAGGCCAGCCACGGAGTGGAGTTATAGAAAAGTTATTAATTCATTCCGACGTTATATTGGAGATAACGTTTTCCCGGGTCAGGTCGATAGACTAACAGTTTTAAACTGGCGTCGGCATGTTTTAAGTGAGCAGGGACTATCATCAATAACATGGAATAATAAAGTTGCTCATATGCGTGCAATTTATAATCATGCACTGCAGCAAGAATTCGTTACTCTAAAAGATAATCCCTTCAATGGTGTGATTGCCAGACCAGATATCAAAAGGAAAAAAACGCTCACCGAGTCAGAGATTAAAAAAATATATTTATTACTCGAAGCGAGAGAAAAAGAGGAAAGTTTGGGGATAATTGAAAAATCACGCTCGGCTCTGCGACCGGCCTGGTTCTGGCTCAGCGTGGTAGATACGCTCCGTTATACCGGTATGAGGCAGAATCAGCTACTCAACATCCGCCTGGAAGATGTTCACTTAGAAGGGGGATGGATAAATTTGCGTCCTGAAGCTTCAAAAAATCACAGAGAACACCGGGTTCCGATTACGCGATTATTACGACCAAGGCTTGAACGGTTGATGCTGGCTGCGGTTGAGCGAGGAGCAGCACATGGCGATATGTTATTTAATGCGAGCAGGTTTGATGGGCGAAAAAATATCTTAACAGACGTGATGGCTTATCAACCCCTGCGTGGCTTCTTCCGCCGACTTTCAACTGAGTGTCAGTGTGTTATTACGCCACATAGGTTTAGGCATACCATTGCTACCGACATGATGAAATCCCCTGATCGTAATCTCAAAGTTGTTCAAACGCTGTTAGGACATTCAAGTGTGGCTGTTACGCTGGAGTATGTGGAAGGCAATATGGACAGTTTACGTGTAGCTTTAGATGAAGTTTTTGGAGGATAGGATTAATCTTAAGTGAAATCTAAGTGACTGAAAGCAAAAAATGAAGCTTTTCTTTACATAAGATTGACACTACCGGTGGGATACTGTCAAAATTCTTATCGGAAGGACGTGAGAAAGCCAGAGAGTGCTATCAACACTCTCCGGCTTCTTAGTCCCGAATGTTCAACCATCGATGCGATAAGCCTATTTATCACATGAAGCTGTTTCGGGTACTTATGTCTTGCCCGTTAAGGATCTCAACCCTTAACGAACAGGCTCTGAAGATGGTGCCCGGACTCGGAATCGAACCAAGGACACAGGGATTTTCAATCCCTTGCTCTACCGACTGAGCTATCCGGGCAACGGGGCGCATTAAACCGTATTGGGCCTGAGCCGTCAACGGGTTTGTTATCTAAAATACATAAAAGCCGTTTGTTTGCTGCCTTTTCATTCAAAAAGGATGAAATCGCCGGGCAGCAATGGGGGGAAGTCAGGAAAGTGCACCATGTTCACGGCAGCGGGCGATGTTCAGCACATCCTCTGCCAGACGGCGTGCGACTTCCACATCGTTCAGTTGGCGTTTAACGAGCAGTTTACTCAGGCAGCCTTCGAGGATCAGTTCCATCTGCTGAGCGACCATTTCCGGGTCATCCGAGCCCATTTCCTGCAAAAGCGACAAGGTGTAGTCGTAGGAGGCCCGTTTCTGCTGTTGAGCTAGCTGATGAATGGGCGCCTCGCTGTCAGGGAAAAACGTGCAAGCTGCGATAAACAGACATCCAGGATAGCGCTGCTGCCGCACCTGCTCATCCAGCACTTTATAGCGCGCCAGCAATTTCTGTGGCGCCGAAAGAGACTCATCCAGCATCAGCTGACGACGCCAGATATCAATCTGTTCGCCGTGATAACGCAGACTGTCATACAGCAGGGCTTCGGCATCCGGCCAGAAACGGCGTAATTCACTGAGCGGGACATCGACCAGTTCGGCGACCGTTTCCAGTGACAATGTTGCAAGGCCACGTTGTTCCAGGAAATTAAGGGTTTTATCGAGAACTTGTTCACGTAGCACGTTTGCCTCCTCACAATTCGCGTACTTCAAAGTGTAGTGTCGTTTAAGGGTGAGTTTTCTGCAAATGCGCGCTGAACTCCGCTGCATCCATAAAACCCGTCACCCGTGACTGTGGCAACTCATGACCATCAGGCCCGAAGAACAAAATTGTCGGCAGGCCCAGAACATTCAGACGTTCTAATAACGCTTTCTGCTCAGGGGAATTCTGGGTGACATCTGCCTGCAGCAATAAGGTATCCGTCAGTTCATTCTGCACGTCTGGCGCTGAGAAGGTATATTTTTCGAACTCTTTACACGCCACGCACCAGTCAGCGTACAAATCCAGCATAACGCGTTTGCCCTGCGCGCCCTGCAGGGCAGCGTTCAGTTCACCGACATTATGGATTTTCTGGAAATTAAGTGCGTGTACCTGTGTTGTCGTGTTAGCGGCTGGCGCAAATGCCCAGTCCTGCAAAGGACGGCTGACGATCAGCGCCGCGGCCAGGAAAAGTAATTGCAGCGTCCGCACCATGCCGCGCTGGCTTTTCAGGCTGAGCAGGAATGCCCAGCCGAAGAACGCCATGCCGAGCAGGCTCCATAAACGCAGCCCCCAGATATCGCCAATCACACGTTCGAGTAAAAATACCGGCAGTGCCAGAATGACAAAGCCAAATCCTTCTTTGACGTATTGCATCCACGGCCCGCTGCGGGGCAGTAATTTGTTGCCGAACATCGTCACAATAATCAGCGGAATGCCCATCCCCAGCGCATACAGATACAGCGTGCCAGCCCCCGCCAGCAGATTCCCGCTCTGGGCGATATACAGCAGGATCGCGCTGAGCGGCGCGGTGGTGCAGGGCGAACAAATCAACCCGGCCAGTGCGCCCATAATAAAGACGCCGGGCAGCGAGCCGCCTTTTTGCTCGTTACTCCATAAAGCCAGCCGGGTCTGGACGGCAGAAGGCAGTTGCAGGCTGAACGTGCCAAACATCGACAGCGCCAGAACAATGAACATCACCGAAAGCACAATCAGTACCCACGGACTTTGCAACGCCGCCTGGAACTGCAAACCTGCCGCAGCGACCACCATACCAAGCAGTGTGTAAGTCAGCGCCATGCCCTGCACGTAAACCAGCGCCAGCAGGAAAATTCGCTTCATGCTGTGAGGGCGCTGGCGCCCGAGAATAATGCCGGAAATCAGCGGATACATCGGCAGTACGCAAGGCGTAAAGGCAATACCGATGCCGATCAGCAAGGCCCACAGCGGAGAAAATGGTAGTGGTGTGGATAGCTTTTCAGGCGTCGCGATAACCGGTGCGGATGCTGTATCAGTAGCGGGCGTGCTGACACGCGTCGGTTCCGTGACGGCACTCAGCGGTACGTCACGAGTTTCCGGCGGATAGCAGAATCCTGCGGCGGCACATCCCTGATAGGTCACACGAACGGTTGCATCCGCGCTGGCCTGGCGGAGAGGGATCGTCAGATGCAGGGCATTCTCATAAACTTCGCTGTCACCGAAAAACTCATCATGATGATCACGGCCTTTGGGCATCAGAAACGCCGCGAGCTGAGCATTCTTCGGTTCCAGCTCAATCTTGCTGCGATATAAATAATAGCCGTCACGGATTTGCCAGTTCAGTTTGAGGTCGTGACCTTGCTGCTGGAAATCAAAACTGAATGCCTGATCGACGGGGACAAACTGTGGCGCGGCGGGTTTGCCAAATAAAGAGGCATTCGCCTGAAACGGCAAAAGACTCAGGCTGCACAGCAGGAAGAAAATTCGAAGAATGCGGTGATCCATGCGGAGTAAAGTTCTCTTTGTCGCGGCAGATGAACAGCCACTGAGTGAATCGACAGAAGATGCGCACGGCGTCATGCCATAGCGCGTTAATGAATTGTGAGTATACCCTGAGCAATCCCTGAGCAGAAAGCCCCGAGTGCTTAACGGGGGCCGCAGCCCCCGGAAAACTGTCAGAGAATAATACTGCCGAAACCAAATCCAAAAACTACAGACAGGAACACGCCAATCGTGCCGGGAATAAAGAATGGATGGTTGAAGACGAAGCGCCCGATGCGGGTAGTGCCGGTGTCATCCATCTGCACAGCGGCAACCAGCGTCGGATACGTCGGCAGAATGAATAAACCGGAAACAGCAGCAAAAGAACCCACGGCGGTCAGCGGCGATACGCTCAGTGCCAGCGCCATTGGCAGCAGGGCTTTGGTCGTGGCGGCCTGCGAATACAACAGCGCAGAGCTGAAGAAGAAAATCACTGCCAGCAGCCACGGATGCGCCTGGATCAGGCCACCCGCGGTTTCTTTGATCCAGCCGAGATTGGCCTGCACAAAAGTGTCACCCAGCCAGGCCACGCCGAGGATACAAATACAGGCGCTCATGCCGGATTTGAACGTGCTGGAGGTCAGAATGGCGTCGGTATCAATGCTGCACAGCAAGGTGATTAACGTGGCGACACTGAGCATGATAATCAGGATGGCGCTGTTGGTGGTCATCACCGGTTGTGCGACCCAACCCAGGCTCGGGCTGTTAATAACCGCATAAGCGACCACCGTCAGTACGCCGAGCAGGAACAGCAACACCGAGAGTTTGGCGCCGCGTTTGATTTCCAGCACTTTATCGCCACGCAGTTGGATCAAACCTTCTTCATACCGTTTGAGATAAACCGGGTCATTGGAAAGCTTTGCGTCAAAGCACCAGCTGACAATCAGCGACATCAGGATCACTGCAGCCAGTGTGGACGGGATCATCACCATCAGCAGATGAAGATAACTGACGCCGTGGCCTTCCATGGTGGATGCCATGTACACCACTGCGGCAGAAATCGGTGAGGCGGTAATGGCTATCTGCGCAGCAACCACGGCGGTGGAAAGCGGGCGGCAGGGTTTAATCCCTTGCTCTTTAGCGACTTCAGAAATAACCGGTAATGCCGACAGTGAAATGTTGCCGGTGCCCGCCATAATCGTCAGGAAATAGGTGACGATGGGCGCGAGGAGGGTGATGTGTTTGGGATTACGGCGCAGCAGCTTTTCAGTTTGTTGCACCAGATAATCCATCCCGCCTGCTACCTGCATGGTCGAGATCGCGGCGATCACCGCCATGATGATAGAGATTACGTCGAAAGGGATAGTTCCCGGTTTAACGCCTATCAGGGCGAGCACCAGAACGCCAAGCCCGCCCGCGAAACCAATGCCGATGCCGCCTAAGCGCGCGCCGAGGAAAATTGCCGCCAGTACAATAATAAATTCGATAATTAACATGGTTGTCCGTCCATATTCCCAGCACTCCTTAAGGAATTGATAATTAATTGTTGTGTAATTGTTGTGTTGTACAAAGTAAAAAGGCCCGCTGTTCTGCAGAACAACGAGCCTTTAAAAGGTCAGTATTTGAGTCTGTTACTGTTCATTTTCATCGGTATAGCGTTTTGCTTTGTAAGCCGGATGTTTCAGGTTTTCGATGGAGAAAATGTCGTCCAGCTCCGCCTCAGTCAGCAGGCCGCGCTCGAGCACCACTTCCCTGACACTCTTACCGGTTTCAGCACAAATCTTGCCGACGATATCGCCATTGTGGTGGCCGATGAACGGATTAAGGTAGGTGACGATGCCGATAGAGTTGAAAACGTAGAACTCACATACTTCTTTGTTCGCTGTAATGCCGTTGATGCATTTTTCGAGCAGATTGTAGCAGGCGTTAGTCAGGATATGCACTGACTCAAACATCGCCTGACCAATTACCGGTTCCATGACGTTCAGTTGAAGCTGGCCCGCTTCTGCCGCCATCGTCACGCAGACGTCGTTACCGATGACTTTGAAGCACACCTGGTTCACGACTTCCGGGATAACCGGGTTCACTTTGGCTGGCATGATAGAAGAACCCGCCTGTAATTCCGGCAGGTTGATTTCATTCAGGCCAGCGCGAGGACCGGAAGAGAGCAGACGCAGGTCGTTACAGATTTTAGAAAGCTTCACGGCCAGACGTTTCAGCGAGCTGTGAACCATCACGTATGCGCCACAGTCGGACGTTGCTTCAATCAGATCTTCAGCGGGTACACAGGCCAGATTGCTGACTTCTGCCAGTTTTTCTACCGCCAGTTGCTGATAACCTTCCGGCGTATTCAGGCGGGTACCGATTGCTGTCGCCCCGAGGTTCACTTCCAGCAGTAATTCGCCGGTACGCAACAGATTGCGGGTTTCCTCTTTGAGCAACACGTTGAACGCGTGGAATTCCTGACCGAGCGTCATCGGAACGGCGTCCTGCAACTGTGTACGGCCCATCTTGATGATGTTTTCGAATTCTTTCGCTTTACGCTCAAAACCGTCGCCCAGCTGGGAAATAGCATCAACCAGTTTCAGCAAGGACGCGTACACGGCGATACGAAAACCAGTAGGGTAGGCATCATTGGTGGACTGGCATTTGTTCAGATGATCATTTGGATTGAGGAACTGGTAATCGCCTTTCTGGTGTCCCATCAGTTCCAGACCGATGTTCGCCAGCACTTCATTCGTGTTCATATTTACCGAGGTTCCCGCACCGCCCTGATAGACGTCGATAGGGAACTGGTCCATGCATTTGCCTTTATCAAGCACTTCGTCGCACGCCTGAATAATGATATCCGCAATGTGACGTGGAATGGTGCGCAGTTCTTTGTTAGCAAGAGCTGCCGCCTTTTTCACCATCACCATGCCGCGAACAAACTCAGGAACATCACTGATCTTGGTGTTGCTGATATAGAAGTTTTCAATCGCCCGCAGGGTGTGAATGCCGTAATAAGCTTCTGCCGGTACTTCGCGCGTGCCCAGCAGGTCTTCCTCGATACGAATGGTGTTTGACATGAGAACCTTCTCTTCGGTACTGAATGCGTTATGCGATGTTTAAAATTATGTTACTGGCCGTGGTAAATTTAAAACGATCAACCGTTGTTTGAGCAACGGAGGCGATCATATGCTGCTTCAGACGAATTGCACGTACTAAGATCACTATCCTGCCCTATTATCGTGCATGTTTTTAGTATCTGTGAGAATTCTCACAATTCATTTACCTGCTCAATTAAATCAGGTCTGGTGGTTGAAATCATGATGAGTGATCACCATCTCAGTGTAGTCAGCCTGCATTTCTTTGATAGCGAAGATCTCAAGCAGGCACTTATTCAGGGTTTGGAATGCCGCTGCGACAGCGCTTCCGGAGCCAAATTACAAGGAGAATGCGGTGCGCTGGTTACCGTTATTACTGTTATTCCTGCTGGCTTACATTGAAATCACCTTATTTATCAAGGTGGCTGCGGTGGTTGGCGTGGCAACAACGTTATTGCTGGTTGTTTTCACCTCTTGCGTAGGTGTCTCTCTGGTGAAGAATCAGGGCATGAAGACGTTTATGCAGTTGCAGCAAAAACTGGCGGTTGGGGAAAGCCCGGCAGCCGAGATGGTTAAAAGTGTTTCGCTGGTGATCGCTGGATTCCTGCTGCTGGTACCGGGCTTCTTTACTGATTTCCTCGGTTTGCTGCTTTTGCTGCCACCCATCCAGAAACGACTGACGCTAAAACTGATGCCGCATTTGAACATTGTGCGTTCCGGCGGCAACTGGGGGACCAGCGCGCCAACGGGGAATACCTTTGATGGCGAGTTCCAGCGGACGGATGAAACGCAGGAACGTCTGGTTACACCTAAAAAAGATGACGACACAGAGCACCGCGATCGCTAATCTCTGTGGCCTCAATTGTTAAAAGATTGTTGGGAAGCACTGCGAAGGTCGATTTTCGTCAACAGAGCAGCGAAAGAAAAAGAGAAAATTTTTCTGTTCTTCCCCTTGAAGGGCTGCGTATCGCCCCCATTAAACAAACCACGAGGCCGGGCAGGACTTTGCCAGGCATTCAACCCTAAAAATAGATATGGACCCGCTCACAGGAGAGTTATCAATGAAAATTCGTCCATTGCATGACCGCGTTATCGTCAAGCGTAAAGAAGTAGAATCTAAATCCGCTGGCGGCATCGTTCTGACTGGCTCCGCTGCCGGTAAATCTACCCGTGGCGAAATCCTGGCTGTCGGCCATGGTCGCATTCTGGAAAACGGTGAAGTTAAAGCGCTGGACGTGAAAGTTGGCGACATCGTCATTTTCAACGACGGTTACGGCGTGAAAGCTGAGAAGATCGACAATGAAGAAGTGTTGATCATGTCTGAGAGTGACATTCTGGCAATCGTAGAAGCCTGATTGTCCCCCGATCCACTTTTTTCTGAACAGAACGAATTTAAGGGAAATTAACAATGGCAGCTAAAGAAGTAAAATTCGGTAACGACGCCCGTGTGAAAATGCTGCGTGGCGTAAACATCCTTGCTGATGCAGTAAAAGTGACCCTGGGCCCTAAAGGCCGTAACGTGGTTTTGGACAAATCTTTCGGCGCACCAACCATCACTAAAGACGGCGTGTCCGTTGCACGTGAAATCGAACTGGAAGACAAGTTCGAAAACATGGGCGCACAGATGGTGAAAGAAGTCGCGTCCAAAGCGAACGATGCAGCGGGTGACGGTACCACTACCGCAACCGTTCTGGCTCAAGCCATCATCACTGAAGGCCTGAAAGCTGTTGCCGCGGGCATGAACCCGATGGATCTGAAACGTGGTATCGACAAAGCTGTCGTTGCTGCGGTTGAAGAACTGAAAAAATTATCTGTCCCTTGCTCTGACTCTAAAGCCATTGCACAGGTTGGTACCATCTCTGCTAACTCCGATGAAACTGTCGGTAAACTGATCGCTGAAGCGATGGAAAAAGTGGGCAAAGAAGGCGTCATCACTGTTGAAGAAGGCACTGGCCTGCAAGATGAGCTGGACGTTGTTGAAGGTATGCAGTTCGACCGTGGTTATCTGTCTCCTTACTTCATCAACAAACCAGAAACCGGTTCAATCGAACTGGAAAGCCCGTTCATCCTGCTGGCTGACAAGAAAATTTCTAACATCCGCGAAATGCTGCCAGTACTGGAAGCCGTTGCGAAAGCCGGTAAACCACTGCTGATCATTGCTGAAGACGTTGAAGGCGAAGCCCTGGCGACTCTGGTTGTGAATACCATGCGTGGCATCGTGAAAGTGGCTGCGGTTAAAGCACCAGGCTTCGGCGACCGTCGTAAAGCTATGCTGCAGGACATCGCAACCCTGACTGGCGGTACCGTTATCTCTGAAGAGATCGGTCTGGAACTGGAAAAAGCCACTCTGGAAGATATGGGTCAGGCTAAACGTGTTGTTATCAACAAAGACACCACCATCATCATCGATGGCGTTGGCGAAGAAGCAACCATCCAGGGCCGTGTTTCTCAGATCCGTCAGCAGATTGAAGAAGCGACTTCTGATTATGACCGTGAAAAACTGCAAGAGCGTGTGGCTAAACTGGCAGGCGGCGTAGCCGTTCTGAAAGTGGGCGCAGCGACTGAAGTTGAAATGAAAGAGAAGAAAGCTCGCGTTGAAGATGCCCTGCACGCAACCCGTGCTGCGGTAGAAGAAGGCGTGGTTGCTGGTGGTGGCGTGGCGCTGGTTCGCGTTGCTCACACTCTGGCTAACCTGACCGGCGACAACGACGACCAGAACGTGGGTATCCGCGTTGCTCTGCGCGCAATGGAATCTCCACTGCGTCAGATCGTTGTGAATGCTGGCGAAGAAGCCTCTGTTATCGCAAACAAAGTGAAAGCGGGCGAAGGCAGCTTCGGCTACAACGCTTACACCGAAGAATACGGTGACATGATCGCAATGGGTATCCTTGATCCAACTAAAGTCACCCGTTCTGCTCTGCAGTACGCGTCTTCTGTAGCTGGCCTGATGATCACCACTGAGTGCATGATCACCGACCTGCCTAAAGACGATAAAGTCGATATGGGCGGCGCTGGCGGTATGGGTGGAATGGGCGGCATGGGCGGCATGATGTAATCATCATCCCCCTGCGTTCATCCGCAGGTACGTAAAATCAGCGGGCTTTTTTGCTCACTGAGGCAACGTACTGAAGAAACCCGGTCTGTAAAGGCCGGGTTTTTTTATTTGACCCTTTTTTATCAGGTTCAGTAAGATAACTCTCATTGTCTCCGGCCTTTAACGTGTAGACTTGTTTCTGCGTGGATTTCGGATTTTTACCGATAGCACAAACTTGGGTATGCGTGGCAACGGATGCCTAAGAGAGCCAGGTGTTTTCTGATAGGCTTTATGTGATTACAAAAACAAATGGGGAAAGTGATGCGGATTAAAATGTTACTGGGCCTGTCAGCTATCGCGCTGCTTGCCGGGTGCAGTACCACTCATCAACTGGATGCAGCGGGCCAGCAGGTGAAATTCACGGACGACAAACCAGGCGCAAATTGTCAGTTGCTTGGCGAAGTCACCGGTGCCCAAAGCAACTGGTTCTCCGGTACCGGCGGTGACGGCAGCTCCATGCGTGGCGCAGCCAATGACCTGCGTAACAAAGCGGCAGCGATGGGCGGCAACACCATTTATGGTGCCAACAGCCCGTCCCAGAACTTCCTGTCCAGCTTTGCACCGGTTGACAGCAAAATGGTCGGTCAGGTTTATAAGTGCCCATAGTCGCGTGAAGGCTATAAATACTAAAGGGATGCCAATGGCATCCCTTTTTGCGTTCCCNNTTCATACNTCAAGCCGCAGGTGCGTTGGCTACGTTCAGTCACCCGAATCACTTACCTGAGTAAGCTCATCGGGACTCCATCACTTGCCGCCTTCCTGCAACTTGAATTATTTGGGGTTGGAAGAACGTGTTAAGACTGCTTCAGCCGCAGATCCAGAATGGTTTTGCTCGGCTCGCCGCCAATTTCACGGGTCAGTTTCGGTACCATATAACCTGACACTTTACTCATCAGCCCTTTCATAATGACGCGCGCTTCGTCGTCGTTCACCATGAAATGCGCCGCACCCTGTACTTTATCCAGCACGTGGATGTAGTAAGGCAAAATACCCGCGTCAAACAGCGCGTTGCTCAGTGTCGCCAGCACATCAGCAGAATCATTAACGCCCCGCAGCAGCACGCTCTGATTGAGCAACGTCACACCATGGCGTTTCAGCTTCGCCATGCTGGCGCGCAATGCATTATCAATCTCATTGGCGTGATTGATATGCGTCACCATCAGCACCTGAAGACGTGATTTTTCAAGGCGCTGGCAGAAGGCATCCGTGATACGTGCAGGGATAACCACCGGCAAACGGGTATGAATACGCAGCCGCTTAATGTGCGGGATCCCTTCGAGTTCACCGATCAACCAGTCGAGTTCATGATCCTTGGCCATCAGCGGATCACCACCGGAGAAAATAATTTCATCGAGTTCCGGGCGAGTGCGGATATAATCCAGCGCCTGAACCCAGTTAGCCTTATTTCCCTGGTTGTCCTGATACGGGAAATGACGACGGAAACAGTAGCGGCAATTTACCGCACATCCGCCTTTCACCAGTAACAGGGCGCGATTGCTATACTTGTGCAACAGACCCGGAACAACGCTGCGTTGTTCATCAAGCGGGTCAGTGGTAAAGCCCGGCGCGGCAATAAATTCCTCGCGTGCGGTCAATACCTGAAGCAATAAAGGATCCTGTGGATCGCCCGGCTGCATACGTGCCACAAAGGCGCGGGGCACGCGAAGCGGGAACAAACGACGGGCTTCACGCCCACTTTGCAGTTCTGCATTGTCGTTAAGTGCCAGAAGAGTAAGCAGTTCATCCGGGTCAGTGATAACATCGCCGAGTTGATACAACCAATCTTCTCTAAATGGCGTGTTTAGGGTTACAATGTTTGCCATTTTTTTGGCTAATACCAGTTTAAAATTAGAGGGCCATCATGGCGACTTATTCTAGCAACGATTTCCGTCCGGGTCTTAAAATCATGTTCGAGGGCGAGCCTTACGCTATCGAATCCAGTGAATTCGTAAAACCAGGCAAAGGCCAGGCTTTCGCACGCGTTAAAATGCGTCGTCTGCTGACCGGTTCCCGTGTAGAAAAAACCTTCAAATCTACTGACTCATGCGAAGGCGCTGATGTTGTAGATACCAACATGAACTACCTCTACAACGACGGTGAGTTCTACCACTTCATGCACCCTGAGACTTTCGAACAGCATCAGGTTGAAGAGAAAACTGTTTCTGACGCCTCTAAATGGCTGCAGGACAACGCAGAATGTATCGTGACGCTGTGGGATGGCCGTCCTATCGCTGTTCAGCCACCAAACTTCATCGAAGCTGAAGTTGTGGACACTGATCCTGGCCTGAAAGGTGATACCGCAGGTACCGGCGGTAAGCCAGCGACCCTGAGCACCGGCGCTGTGGTTAAAGTGCCATTATTCGTGCAGATCGGCGAAATCGTCCGTTGTGACACCCGCTCTGGCGAATACGTTTCCCGCGTTAAATAAGTTCTCAATACTTATTACGCCGGATGAAAGCTGCCACAGGTGAATGCCTGTCGCAGCTTTCCAGCCCCAACTTGTTGAATGGGATTATGTTTACCATGTTGAAGAAGATGATGTTTATCGTGGTTTCAGTGATGCTGCTGGCTTCGTTATCCGGCTGCAACACGGTTCATGGTTTCGGTGAAGACATCCAGCATCTGGGTGGCGCAATTTCCAAAGCAGGCTGATCCCTTCAGCCTCGTTTTACCAAATGTCTTAAAATCCTGCCTGTTCCCTTCTATATCCAGAAAATTAGCTACACTAAAAGTGTCGTACTTTACATTCTCTTATAGGAAGGAGATTTATATGCTGAAGAAAAGTATCCTCGCTATCTTGTCTGTTCTTATCTTGTCTTCTGCCTTAACAGCCTGCAACACCACGCGTGGCGTAGGTGAAGATGTGTCTGCCGGTGGGGAAGCCATTCAGAAAAGCGCGCAATAGCGAGCGAATAACGTTAAGTAAACTGATGTCTGCCTGCACGTTGATGCAGGCAGTGTTGTTTTTATGGCGCGAGTTTTATGGTGTAAGCATCAAGGCTGTTTCACCCACACCAGTTTGCTGGTATCAAATCCGTACTGCTGCGCCGTTTGCAGAAGTTGCTGCTTCACGCTGTCATCCAGCGTTGGCGTACGGGACAGGATCCACAGATAGCTTTTATCCGGTCCGCAGACCAGCGCGTAACGATAATCTTTATCCAGTTCTATGACGTTATAACCGCCATAGAACGGACCGAAGAATGACACTTTCAGCGCCGCGCGCGCAGGTGATCCGGTGAAGTAACCTTTGCCCTCACTTTCCTGCCATTTATTCTTCTGCGGATTAAACCCGCGATTAATCACTTTTACGCCGCCATCATCGCGCAGGCTGTAATTGGCGGTGACGCGTTCCAGTCCGCTTTCAAAACTATGGTCCAGTCTGGCGACTTCATACCAGGTACCGAGATAGCGGGTGAGTTCGAAATTATTGACGACTTTGACGTCAGCAGGCGGCGTTACGCTGCACGCGACTGACATAAGTGCTGTGATGATAACGCTGAGTTTTGACCAGATACGCATGGAGTTTCCTTCCTTAGTATGTTCTCTAAGTGTAGGTAACAAAAAAGAAAAAGGGAAAACCTGCGGATAAAGAATGAAAACAGCGGCCAGAGAGATGGCCGCTGGAAAGTCAGATCTTTGCGGATCAGAGGCGGATCAGCACGATAAGGGTGACGATACTTAAGATCGTCGCCAGCCCGTAGAACACCCATTTTCCGGCCGGAACGTGGACCTTCAGGTCGTGCATGCAGTGATGGATCCGGTGCAGACCGCACCACAGAGGCAGCACGATCATCAGCAGCAGGAACAGACGCCCGATCCCGCTTTGCGCAAATGCCAGCACGCGTGGATAGCTCAGTGCGTCGCCGGGGAAAAAGCCCAGCGGCAGCAGGAAGCACACCAGCAGAATCATCACCGGCGCAAAAATTGCGCTCCACATACCGCCCGCACCAAACAATCCCCAGAACACCGGCTCGTCTGAACGTTTAGGAAGAGTATTTTTCATGTCGCCTCCTTAAAGAAACAGTGCGATGACGAGAACAACCAGCGTCACAACGATCGTCACGCCCCAGAAACCGGCAATCACCGGTTCAGGTCCCATCTTTTTACCTTTCACCACCAGGATGGAGGCTTTCGGTGCCAGTTCGAACCAGGTTTTGGTATGCAACAGGGCCGCAAGCAGGGCGATCAGGTTAATCAGCAAGACCACCGGATTTTGCAGAAAATTCACAAAACCCGCCCAGCTTTCAGGCCCGTTACGTAACGAGCAAACCCCTGCCAGCAGTAAGAGACTGAACCATACTGCCGGAACCGCCGTGCCCTCACGCAGCATATAAAAACGGTAGAACGGTAAATTTTTCCACCAGCTGGCTTTCATCTCACGCACGTAGGGTTTACGTTTGCTGCCCGTACTTTGAGTCGTCATATTTTCCTCCCTCATTGCGGTCTCAGCCTCGCGATCATGAAGTCTTTCGAACTTTCGACTTTGCCTTGCTGAATGGCGGCGGCAGGGTCGACGTGCTTCGGACAGACTTCGGAGCAATAACCGACGAACGTACAACTCCAGACACCATTCTGACTGTTGAGCTGTGGCATACGTTGTGCTTTGCCGTGGTCACGGTTATCGAGGTTGTAACGATGCGCCAGCGTGATAGCTGCCGGGCCGATGAATTCAGGATTCAGTCCAAACTGCGGGCAGGCGGCATAACATAAACCACAGTTGATACAGCCGGAGAACTGGTGATATTTCTCCATTTGCGCCGGAGTTTGCTTGCCCGGGCCTTCGCCGACCGTGCGGGTATTGCCGATAATGTAAGGTTTGATGGCTTCGAGGCTTTCGATAAAGTGGGTCATATCGACCACCAGATCACGTTCCACCGGGAAGTTCCCCAGCGCCTCAATCTGCATACCGTCCGGATATTCCCGCAGGAAGGTTTTGCACGCCAGCTTCGGCACCCTATTCACCATCATGCCGCACGAGCCGCAGATTGCCATACGGCACGACCAGCGATAGGAAAGGTCAGCGGCCAGATGATCTTTGATGTAGCCCAGAGCATCGAGCAGTGACGTTGTTTCATCGAAAGGCACGTCATACACCACCGGATGCGGCGCGCTGTCCGTTTCCGGGTTGTAGCGCATGATCTCAACCTTCAGGCTGCGCATTTTAGCCACGTGATTGCTCCTTATCTTTTTTATCGTGAGTCTCAGATTCCCCGCCGTACACGCGTTTTGCCGGTGGCAGCGTGGTAATTTTCACGTCGCCATATTCGAGACGCGGGGCGGAATCTGGCTGATAAAAGGCCAGAGTATGTTTGAGGAAATTCACGTCATCGCGTTCGGTACAGCCTTCATCGAGACGCTGATGGGCGCCGCGTGATTCGCGACGATTGATGGCGGAATGCGCCATACATTCTGCTACTTCCAGGCCATGACCCAGTTCGATGGTATACAGCAGGTCGGTATTAAAGACACTGGAGGTATCCTGAATTTTCACCCGTTTGAAGCGTTCTTTCAGTTCGGCCAGTTTATCGATGGTTTTTTGCATCAGCTCGGTAGTGCGATAAATCCCGCAACCTTCTTCCATCGCCAGACCCATTTCGTCACGGATGGCGGCCCAGCTTTCGTCGCCTTCCTGTGCCATCAGCGCGGCAACACGGTTTTCGATATCACGCACCTGCGCTTCGAGTGCGGCGCTGTTGCCGGTGTCTTTGGCTTCAACTGCGCGTTCTGCCGCTTTTTCACCGGCCATACGCCCGAACACCACCAGTTCTGCCAGTGAGTTTGAGCCGAGACGGTTGGCGCCGTGCAGACCGACGGACGAACATTCGCCGACCGCAAACAGACCTTTGATGCGGGTTTCACACTGTGCATCGGTTTCAATGCCGCCCATGGTGTAGTGCGCGGTAGGGCGAACAGGGATCGGGTCCGTAATCGGATCGACGCCGACATACGCTTTGGCCAGTTCGCAGATGAACGGCAGACGTTCACGCAGTTTTTTCTCGCCGAGATGGCGTAAATCCAGATATACCACGTCGCCACGCGGCGTTTCGATGGTGCGTCCGGCGCGCCATTCGTGCCAGAACGCTTGTGATACTTTGTCACGCGGGCCGAGTTCCATGTATTTGTTTTTCGGCTCGCCCAGAGGGGTTTCCGGCCCCATGCCGTAATCCTGCAGATAACGGTAACCGTCTTTGTTGACCAGAATGCCGCCTTCACCGCGGCAGCCTTCTGTCATCAGGATCGCCGGAACCCGGCAGGCCGGTCGGGTGATATTGCACGAACTCCATGTCGCGCAACGGAATGCCATGGCGGAACGCCATGCCCATGCCATCGCCGGTGACGATACCGCCGTTGGTGTTGTAACGGTAAACACGGCCTGCGCCGCCGGTCGCCATGACCACGGCGTTAGCCCGAATTTGCACGCGTGTGCCTTCCATCATATTGATGGCGACAACGCCGCGTACCTGGCCTTCATCGACCAGAATATCGAGGACGAAATGCTCATCGAATCGTTTGATTTGTGGGTATTTCAGCGAGGTCTGGAACAGGGTGTGCAGCATATGGAAGCCGGTTTTATCCGCGGCAAACCAGGTGCGTTCGATCTTCATTCCGCCGAAGCGGCGAACATTGACGGAACCGTCATCCTTACGGCTCCACGGACAGCCCCACAGTTCAAGCTGGGCCATTTCAGTCGGGCATTGATGAACGAAATGATCCACTACGTCTTGCTCACACAGCCAGTCGCCTCCGGAAACGGTATCCTGGAAGTGAAAATCAAAGCTGTCGTGATCTTGCGTCACAGCGGCAGAACCGCCTTCGGCCGCCACGGTGTGGCTGCGCATTGGGTACACTTTCGAAATCAACGCGATATTCAGGTTGGGATTGGCTTCCGCTGCGGCTATTGCTGCGCGTAAACCCGCCCCACCTGCACCTATAATTGCAATGTCGGCGTTAAAGGTTTGCACTGCATTCCTCCACTATCATCAATGAGATCGGGTTTGAAACACCCGCGAAAAGCTCTTCATAATCGAAGAGTTAGTGAACCCCGATGACATACAGGCGCTGTCCCGGTGGCTGATATTCTTATTGTTTGTAAGAGAATTATTATACCAAAGGGGTAGTCATGGTAATTTGATGTGAATGCAGGTTTAGGCTTTCTCTGCATTGCGCTTCGTAAAATGAGATATTTGTTTGCCTGCGGGGATGCAGGTAGACTGCATGACTTTTCTGAATTCGGAGTAAATCACCATGAGCGAAACAGCAAGCTGGCAACCCAGTGCTCCCGTCGCCAATTTGTTGAAGCGTGCGGCTATCCTCGCTGAGATTCGACGTTTCTTTGCCGATCGCGGCGTACTGGAAGTTGAAACGCCAGCAATGAGCCAGGCCACGGTGACCGACATTCATCTGGTGCCGTTTGAGACGCGTTTTGTCGGGCCGGGTGCGGCTGACGGCATGACGTTGTATCTGATGACCAGCCCGGAATATCACATGAAACGTTTGCTGGCTGCGGGCAGCGGGCCGATTTATCAGATGGGCCGCAGTTTCCGTAATGAAGAAGCCGGGCGTCATCATAATCCGGAATTCACCATGCTCGAATGGTACCGTCCGCGTTATGACATGTACCGTCTGATGAATGAAGTGGATGATTTACTCCAGCAGGTTCTCGATTGCGATAGCGCTGAAACCCTGTCTTATCAGCAGGCGTTTACCCGCCATCTCGGTGTGGATCCGTTATCCGCCGACAAAACGGAACTGCGTGAAGCGGCGGCAAAACTGGATTTATCCAACATTGCTGATACCGAAGAAGACCGTGACACCCTGTTACAGTTGTTGTTTACGATGGGTGTAGAACCGCACATTGGTCGCGACAAACCGACATTCGTCTATCATTTCCCGGCCACGCAGGCCGCTCTGGCAGAAATCAGTACGGAAGATCACCGCGTCGCCGAGCGTTTCGAGGTGTATTACAAAGGCATTGAGCTGGCGAATGGTTTCCGTGAACTGACGGATAGCCGTGAGCAGCGTCAGCGTTTCGAGCAGGATAACCGCAAACGCGCGGCACGCGGCCTGCCGCAGCATCCTGTCGATAACAATCTGCTGGATGCGTTAGAACACGGTATGCCGGAGTGTTCAGGTGTGGCGCTGGGTGTTGACCGCCTGATTATGATTGCGCTGGGTGCTGCCAGCCTGAGTGATGTCCTGGCCTTCCCGGTGACACGCGCCTGATGAGTGCTTAAGCCCTGTTCCCAAGGTCAGGGCTTCCTTCCACGACTTCCCTTTTTTGCCCCTTCATTGTGCAATAAACCCAAAATTGCACTTTTACTGAAACAAAAGTACCTAAATGACGCAGCGCTGATTTTAAAGTTTCAGTGCTGGCCCTTTCTCGCCAGGCGCCATAAACAGGGTCTTCTGCCTGAGTTAAGCGAAATTTTTTGCTGCTGGCCTGATTTATGCATTACCGGATCATCACTTATTATCCGGAAAACTCGTTATGTCAGAATCCAACGACAAAGAACTTCTTTATGGACTGGAAGAGCGCATTGCACCGGCACCGGCATTTTTCACCGCCATCCAGCACGTGCTGGCAAGCGTGGTCGGAATTATCACGCCGCCGCTGATTATCGGCTCGGTTCTCGGGCTGAATGCCTACTTGCCTTATCTGATCAGCATGTCTTTGCTGGCTTCCGGCATCGGGACATTTATTCAGGCGCGCCGGTTTATGTCGGTGGGCGCGGGGATGATTTGTTTGCAAGGTACCAGTTTTGCGTTTCTGGGGGTGATCCTCTCCGGCGGTATGTTGGTGAAAAGCCGCGGTGGCTCTCCTGAAGACATCATGGCGATGATTTTTGGGGTGAACTTTGTGGCGGCGTTTATCCCGCTGCTGGTTAGCCGGTTTATCGGGCAGATGCGCCGCGTGTTTACACCGCTGGTCAGCGGCACCGTAATCGCGCTGATTGGCATCAGCCTGATTAAAGTCAGCATTACCGACTGGGCGGGCGGCCATGGTGCCGNGAATTTCGGCGCACCGGNTAACCTCGGGCTGGGGGCNCTGACGCTGCTGGTGATTGTCGCCTGCAACCGCATCGACGTGCGNTGGCTGCGCCTNTCATCAATAGTTTTAGGCATTGTTGTCGGCTGTATCGCCGCTGCGCTGACNGGCCATCTGACGGTGAAACCTTTGCAGGGCGACTGGTTTGCATTGCCGCAACTGTTCCGTTTTGGTTTTAAGTTTGACTGGATTATTTTCGTGCCGATCGCGCTGGTATCGTTTATCAGCATCCTGGAAGCGGTGGGTGATCTGACCGCTAACTGCATGTTGTCGCAGCAACCGATTGAAGGAGAAAGCTTCCGTAAACGTCTGCAGGGCGGGATTCTGGCTGACGGTATCAGTTGCCTTATCGCCGCAGCCTTCTCGTCATTTCCTAACACAACATTTGCACAGAACAATGGCGTGATCCAGATGACCGGCGTCGCCAGCCGTTTTGTCGGCATGTATATTGGCGCGGTATTACTGGTGCTAGGCCTGTTTCCGTTTATCGGCGAAGTGTTGCAGCAAATTCCTGCGCCGGTGCTGGGTGGCGCAACGCTGGTGATGTTTGGCAGCGTGGTCGCGGCGGGTATCCGAATCATGACACAGTCTCCGGTCGGACGTCGTGAAATGCTGATAATTGCCATCGCCTTTGGCATCGGTCTGGGCATTGAAGCCGTGCCAGATGTGCTTGGTCAGTTCCCACCCATCGTTGGCAATATCTTCGGGCATGCCGTGACCAGCGGTGGCGTTATCGCTATTCTGCTCAATTTACTGATGCCTGCAGAACGCACCAGCGTGGTCGCGGAGGAGATCAAGGTTCACTGAAATTCTGCGCGTTGCGCCCCTGGATCAGCAGACAGGGCATAACTGAGCTGACTCACTTTTTGAATTTAATGTGACCTTAAAAAGGAAGTCAGACATGTCAGAGCAACGCACGTGGATCAAAAATCCGCTGGCGGTTTTTACCGCCAATTCACTGGATGCCCGTGGTGGCATCGTCACTGAAGGGCAGAAAATTGCTGAGTTGCTGACCGCGGGTCAGCCACCTTCGCAGCCGGTAGATCATATTTATGATGCCTCCGAGTCTGTACTGCTGCCGGGGCTGATTAACACTCATCATCATTTTTATCAGACGCTGACCCGGGCCTGGGCGCCCGTGGTCAACGTGCCGTTATTCCCGTGGCTGAAAAAACTTTATCCCGTCTGGGCGCGTTTAGGGCCGGAGGCGCTGGGTCTGGCAAGCCGCGTCGCAATGGCTGAACTGTTGCTCTCCGGTTGCACTACCACCACTGACCACCATTATCTTTTCCCGCAGGGCATGGAGGAGGCGATCGATGTGCAGGTGGGCGTCGTGCGTGAGCTGGGCATGCGTGCGTTACTGACGCGCGGCTCGATGAGTCTCGGCGAGGAGCAGGGCGGTTTGCCGCCGGAACAGACGGTCCAGTCGGGCGAGGTGATTTTGCAGGACAGCCAGCGCCTGATTGACCGCTATCATCAGCGCGGCGAGGGCGCGTGGATGCAGATTGCACTGGCACCTTGCTCGCCGTTTTCGGTCACCACCGAAATTATGCGTGAGAGCGCCAGACTGGCGCAGCGGGAAGATGTCCGGCTGCATACGCATCTGGCGGAAACGCTGGATGAAGAACAGTTTTGCCTGAAAATGTTTGGTCTGCGTACAGTCGATTATCTGGAAAGCGTTGGCTGGCTGAGTGACCGGACATGGCTGGCACACGGTATTCACTTTAAC
>Ga0065704_10070216_pt1 | contig 70343 bp, 35 predicted proteins | sample SwiRhicommuniRL2_FD_59091 | JGI IMG/M metagenome (GOLD analysis project Ga0065704, IMG submission 59091) | Switchgrass rhizosphere bacterial communities from Rose Lake, Michigan, USA - RL2 v2 (version 2) | ecosystem: Host-associated > Plants > Roots > Rhizosphere > Soil | place: East Lansing, MI | reverse complement strand
TTACCGGTTAAAGTCTTAACGAAGATTTGCATACCACCTCTCAATCTTAAGACTAAATGGAGAGTCGATTCCTTTTGGATGTTGTAGTCAGATAAAGATCTTCCATCTTCTAATTGCTTACCAGCAAAGATTAATCTTTGTTGGTCAGGTGGAATACCTTCCTTGTCTTGAATTTTTGACTTAACATTGTCAATGGTGTCGGAAGATTCAACTTCCAAGGTAATAGTCTTACCCGTCAATGTTTTAACGAAGATTTGCATTTTATGTATCTAGTATTAGTTTACAATGAAGAAAACAGTTTCTACAATTGGGTGGCAACTTTTGCTCTTTTATACTGGCAGAACCCCCTATTTGTGTCCCCCGCGTCATTTCTTTTTATGATAAGACATTTTAAAAAGAAATTAATAAATTTTCCTGCATTAGGTAATGGTTCCAAAAAGAAATTCGCACGAGGTATATACTCACGAAAGACTCTGGAACCATCACGAACTTATATTGTTATAAAACGGATTGTTCACGAATTTTAAAGGGGTAGGAGGGTTAGTTGGAATTGTACAACCTAGTGTAGTGGCCGGAGATTTTATTTGGTGTTTCCAGGTATAATTTGATGCAATTGATGAAGAATCTTCTTCCTTTAAGGTTGTCAAGTTGGTTGCGGTATTTGAAGGTGGTGACGGTGGTGACGAAGATGACGAAGATGAATTGTCATTACCAATAGATTTCAGGCGGGATACGTTTCCATTAATAGAATAGTTTAAGCTTCCAGTCGTTCTACGACGGGATAAATCGCGTTGCCACGCATCAATCCTCTGCGATCCCATACTTTGGCTATCGATACTCCCTGTTCTTCCGAAACATCGCTTCCTTTTCGAAAACCATCAAAACTTCCTCTTCCAGAACCATCGAAACTTCCTCTTGCTCTCGTATAGTCACTTAAGGTTGCAGATGGTCTGGCCGGGCTTAAATCCGACCTTAGGCGATGAAGATTTATTCTGAATTCTTTAAGATCTTTTGGCGATTCACATAAGGTGATAATTTTGCTTACTTTGAATTTTAGACTTTCACCATACCTCGAATGAATTTGCGCTGTGGACAATGGTCGTATATAGTACGAGTAGTTGTCAAGCATCCACGAGACGAAGTGTTGGCTACCGTTTTGAAGGAGGTACAACATTACTGTGATGATTTTTAGGAGGACAAGAGAAGTCTTCTCATCGATAACATTCTCATTGTGAAAGGATTCATGATATGATTTAGAGTCGCGAGCACTTTCTCGACCATGGCGATTGTTAGAGTGGTTGTTATGGTGATTATTAGAATGATGGTTCTCATCGCTTGGTCTCCTTTTACGTGGGGAGATGTTACCCTCAGTATGTTCTTTATTTTTGTCAGTACTTGACCTTCTTTGTTTCGAAGCATCTCCATGTTTCCTAGAGTTTCGGTGACTGTCTTGATCTTCTTCATTTATAAATATATCGTTTTCACTGTTCTTTGAATGGTCCGAATTCCTTCTATGGTTATCTTGCTTTCCATTTGCATACTTTTGTAATTTCTTCTCAAAAACATCTGTGATTATGGCCAACTGCTTGTTTTGAAATGTTAATTCACTGAGCTCGATCAATTCATGATTATACGGTCCTAATTGTTGATTATTCGTTGCATTTTTGAGCTTGGACTCGGTGGAACTTGATATCCGTAGTAACGTATTAATAAACCCATGCATTGGCTGCAAATAAAAAAATTTAATTTTTAAATATTAACTGGTGGGGTACAAAGATATATATATAGTTAGATATTACTTGACCGAGATAACCGTTGGAATATATAGTCTTTGCATCATTTAGCGGTCTGGCCGGATAGATTGTCCTGCAGGGTTCCAAAAGGGACTCCTGTATATAACACGCGCATTGATGGATGCAAATTAACTAGTAGGGCCAGCTACGGCTGGTCACGTTAGCTGGGGATATAGAAATAGTATGCGGGGTCGATTGTCAGTGCTATTCAATGCTACTATCATATTAGTGGTTTGATAACAAGTCTGTAGTATAATCAATATGAAGAATCTGCGCTAATAAACCAGACCTTATAGTATTATCACGTTCTCTATTGTTTGCAGCCATGTACTGGTCTGGTTATTGTCAGTTTTTAGTGGCCAATATTTCACTCTCTAGTCACTCGCTTATTTAAAGATACCAACCCCGTTATTAGCTCTAGATTTCCACATTAGAGGAAGAAAATAATTACGAGATAAATTACTAATCCATCTGAAATTTACTCCAAGATCTCTAACCAATGATTATTAAGTCTAAGTAGAATTGACAGTCATGGATTTTAATCAACTATCGGCGTATTTGGATCTGATCTTCGTTTACGATAAGGTACTCTTTATCATCTCCAATGTCGATACATTTATATCTAGACAATATGAATTATAACTAGAAAAAGTACACGACACCACCCCTTAAGGATTTGATTAAATAAGTTCACTGCTTTACTAATACACGGTTTTCATGAGAAATCCATGTTTCTTTGAGGACCTGTTCAGCATCTTCTACTATAATGATTCTGGACCATCCAATGATTCTCGACCATCTCCATAAGATTCTCGACCAACTCTTAGTCTACTTATCTGCAGTACACGCGGGCATCATTCGGAGTCATGTAATTTGTTGACTCAATTTAACCATACGGATTATGTAATCCAGTTCATGGAGTCTATGGAGCGATGAGTACTGATGGCGGAGAAGCAACATATATATAGTAACAGGATCGTATTCTACGTAAGAATGTATCGTAAACTGCATAGTAACTCATCTATATTTATCATGAAAATAGCTATTCTTATTAAACTCTTAGGCACCGTATAACAAAAGACATATCATATTCTCTCTAATAATGTCTTCTAGTTATTGTCTTATTGTCTTGTAGTGGTTCGTTCTAATTATCGCTCCTATATATTTCTCCTATTTCTCGTCTCTTGTACTTGTCATTTTCTTGTCTACTACTCATCTTTTCTATTCTTTGAAATTTACCCAACATCTAATCACTTTTTTCTGTTCTGTTTTGTAGCTTCAACGAAGGATCCACATGGTACTAGATATCCTTCATATGTAGCATCGTATTCGATCGTGATACCATAATTAACCAGTCGTAGAAACTGACTTCATTAAATTGTTGTGGTGGAGTACATAAAATATCAAGCCTGGTTACATAAGCATGAAAATCTTCCCACCATTGATGGGAAGTGACCAGAAGACACTTAAAAAAATTTATTACTCCTAATAGTGTAAGGAAAGTATTACTACTGACTCTGTCAACACTGATCCAGCTATCACAAGTTCTCTTGTACATCGATAAACCCAATCTCTCCCTCTGAATTTCACTTGCATTTCCCGCCGGAACCTCCTATCATAAACATCCTTTTCTCGCCTTTATCCGGCAAGTCTTACACACCACTATCCAAATACTTGATTTACTTCCTTTATTTCGCATATACAAGCTGTTACAATGTTTTAGCCTGTCCTTCCTGTTGGCCATCCAATATCAATTTCCCTTATTTGAATTGACTCATAATAAGTAAGAGATAGATTGACTCATATTAAAAGAATTCATAGATCAAGATCATAGTCATTGATCGATAGATACCACTAAATAAGACCTTCACACACATAAGATCATCACATATCGTAAGATATTCACATACCATAAATAGATCAACAAATTAACTGATCACAACCGAACCAAGTCAAAGAACAAGGTCATAAATCCATATTCATATCAAGTTAAGACTGAGATATAACTGATAATCAAGAAGGTTATCTAGCAATATCTAAAAGTTCTAACAATCAAGAGTCACACGAACGTTATTTTCTATAACTTACTGCTGGTATCAGTCCTTTCCTCGTAGTCCACACATTTAATGACAGACACGCAATTGCTATCTTCACCCATCCCTTCATTTCCAGCATCTCCAATAGCTGAAGGGATCGATAATCTAACGATTAATGAAAAACCGTCAAGAAAAGACGAAAAACCTTCATTCAACTACGACCTAGATCTTTTTAATCTCACAAAGAAATACCTTGATACTAAGAATCGCCATGGCTTGGCCCTAATTGCGAGACAAAGAGGTATTCCGCCATTTCTTCGATTCAAAATCTGGCCTTTATTGTTGAAATACCACCCCTTCGTTTTAAACCCATTTATTCAACCAGACCATGACATATCCAATGACTACATAGAAAAAGAGAAGACCTCGACTGAATCAAATGAAAGTGAAATTAAAGATGTTGATTTCAAAGAGTCTAACTCTGTTAAAGTTGACGAAACTGAGTCTAAATCAAGGGCTAATTCAACATCAAAATCAAAATCTGACGATATTAAAGCTAAAATTAAAAAGGATTTAAGCAAATACATTCAAAGATTAAAATATTCTGCTAATATAGTTCCGTCGTCGCTTGAACTTGAGATATTTGAAATTTTGGAGAAATCTATATTAAAATTCTCTTTGAAATGGGGAAAGATCGTGAAATATGATCAGTCTCTTACATGGATTGCACTCAATTTAGCAGAATGGTTCCCGCCGTTACAAAATACTCCATGGGTTTTGGTTGGCAGAGACCACCAATCCATAAATAATCTGTTCATCACGAACTTCATGGACGATTATTCAAATTACATCGACAATATACCCCATTTGAAGGAGTATTTAGAAGAGTTGGTCCAAGAATCAACTCTCGTTAACATGTCGTTCCATGATGTGTATGAGCGTTTGGTCTTGGTACTTTTACATTCTCCAGAGGATAAGAGAAAGCGTTGCGACTCTGTATCTGATACTCAGTCACTTTCAAAGTACTCCAGTCCTAAGAAATTAAACAAGACAATTTTACCAATCTCAGGAGGCACTATAGAAGAACGAGTTTCGTTTTTCATCTATTGCTTAAGAAAAGTGTTACCCGAACTATCTGATTACTTTCACGAGGAACAAATTTTGAATAAATTTGGTTCGCATGACGATGAGTGGTTGATTTGGTGGTTAAACTATTGTGGATCGAAAGTTTGGTCGAAATATGATCGAGGCAGAATCTGGGACAAAATGTTGGGATGGAGGTTGAAAAACCCAAAGAAAGATATGGAATACTATGTTGAAAAGATGGATTTAATGAATTGTGAACAAAATCTATTAAGCAAGCTAGGGCCAGATATTTTCTGGTCACTAAGTAGCAATGATGATTTCGACAAGTCTCTGACTGAAGCCCCCGAATATTCAAGAAGAAATTCGTTTAAAGATTTGGTGAATGAATTGAATAGTGGTTTTGAATCCAAGGGTTTATCCAAGAGATCAACAAACATTTCCACCGATGGTTCGAGTAGTGCTTCAAAAAGCGGAGCACACTCTCCTTCTAGTGGAAAATTTTCATTCGAAGGCTTGAGTGAAACAGGAGGCATATCCACTTTTAATCCATCAGACGATGGAACACCTTCTACTATACCGATCAATATCCCATTTTCTAAGTTGGATTCACATATCGAACTTATTTTCATCTCGTTGGCATTCTTGAAATCAAAGGAAAACGTTCTTGTGGAATTGGATCAACATGAAATAAGACAATTCTTATCAAGACTTCCTTCCAAGTCATACAATTATAAACATCAACAGAAATCAAAGTGTGAGCCTACCTGCTCAAATGAGAACTCGGCCACCAGTTCTGTTTCTTCTTCTCCTACAACAACTGCTTCCCCTTTTTCCATGGACGCAATTTCTCCAACTTCTTCTACATTGCCTTCCTCTCAGCCAACATATAACAATATTGTTATATCCAATGACTCCACCCATAATCATAAAGTGAACTTCATGGATAACATTATAAATGAAGCTGGTGAATTATGGAGAAAGTGGCTCTGGCTGGAAATGGTTGATGATAATTGATACAAATCTCGGTATAAATCAAAATCTTATCAAAAGGCTTGAATAGGGCTATCAATTTCAGATTCTAGATTCAATCTGTCATTCAAGATTGTTATAGAAATATTAAGATACAAAGATATTTAAGATATTTCTCAACTTATTATACGTATATCAAATTCTTCGATAATATCAGTAGAATTAAGAGAGTTCTTATACTTTTCTTATTAGAATGTAGCAAGAGACTTTATAAATGCACTCTCCATCTGCTATAATTATCTCTTGTTATAATCATCTCTTGTTACTTAACATCTCTTGCTAACACCTCTTGCTAACATCTCTATTTTGCAACTTTTCAGATTTATATGCAGTACACCAAGTTATAGTAAAAAGAGATGAGATGAGAAGAAATCAACCAACATCAGCAGCATGGGTAAATCTGAAAACGTCGTCTCTGTAAAAGAGTCTAAGAAGGACAAGAAGCAAAGAAAGCTTGAGAAGAAGTCGAAAAAGGTCAAGAAAAATGACGACTTAGACACCAAATCTGAGTCAGAGGCAGAATCAGAAGATGAAGAATCCGGAGAATCTGGCGACGAGTCTGCCAGGGCCACTTTAGAAGAAATCGAAATCGATTTATCTGCTGGAGTTCCATTATCTAAGAAACAAAAGCGTTTACTTAAGAAAGGAAAACTTGACTTGGTCAAGTTAGCCAAAAAGAATCCTGCTCCAAAGCCAGAATTATCACCAGAAGACCAAGAAAAGGCTGACGAAGAGGCCAAGAAGTCTAAGAAGTCGGAGTTCGGGGTTTGGATCGGTAACTTATCGTTTGATACCACCAGAGAAGATTTGATCAGATTCATAGTGGGCAAAACCGCACAATATCCTACGCCTGAGGAAAGTAGCGAAGACGATGGATTGGTCAAGATCGAAGAAGAAGATATTTCCAGAGTCAACATCCCCAAGAAGGAGAACAAGATTAAAGGGTTCGCCTATGTCGATTTCCCCACGTTAAAGCATGTTTTGACCGTGGTGGCCCTTAGTGAATCACAATTGAATGGAAGAAAGTTATTGATCAAGAACGCCAACTCGTTCGAAGGTAGACCGGAAAAAGACGCTTCTGCGCCATTATCCAAGAACCCACCGTCCAGAATCTTGTTTGTAGGAAACTTGTCGTTTGACACCTCGCAAGATAACTTGGAAGAACATTTCAGACATTGTGGAGAGATTGTTAAGATCAGAATGGCCACTTTTGAAGATTCTGGAAAATGTAAAGGATTTGCGTTCATTGATTTCAAGGACGAACAAGGTCCAACCACAGCATTAAAGTCCAAGTTGACCAAGAAGATGATCAATAGACCTTTGAGATTGGAATTTGGTGAAGACAGATCAAAGAGAAACCCTCATCAAAGAAAGAGAGAAGTAGGTGAGGATGGAGAAGAAAGACCATTCAATATATCTGGTGACAGATCTGAAAGATTTGACAGATCCGAGAGACCTGAAAGATCTGAGAGATTTGAAAGACCTGAAAGATCCGAGAGATTTGAAAGACCTGAGAGAACTGAAAGATTTGAAAGATCCGAAACATCAGCTCCAAAACATTCAAAACCATTTCAAAAGAGACCTTTCAGAGAAAATGACCAGGCCTCAAACAAGAGATTGAAATCCTCAGTAGCTTTAGCCACTGCCCAAAGAGCCAGTGCCGCTATTGTGCCTTCATCTGGTAAAAAGATCAAATTTGATTAGGTTTTCAGACCACGACTAGTTATATGTGCATAACTCTGGAACTGTACAATGACTACATCCACTAAATATGCCTAACTACTAGGACTCCTCCTAGTTCACCTAGTGAACTTGTATAATAGATATACTTCATCGACTACTGATGCATTTGGAGCTCAGCCTCTAACCAGTCATAACTACGCTCCATGGGAGATGATGATCCTCACAAACTATCATTTCCAATAATATCCCTTTACATATCTACATTATAGAAGGTATAATATCTATAACGTATATTCAAATATATTTATAGTGATTCTTTGCTGTCATACTGTTTTCATCGTATTTCATCACTCTGACCTTATTTCTTATCACTTTATTATATTCTATTTCATTGCTTCAGAACGGTATAATGAGTTATATTTATTTACTATAAAATATTGACTATAAGTTATTTCAATGTTATCTTCGGGGGATAATATCCTTATTATCCTACCCGACTAAGTACGACTTAGAAATGCTCTGCAACTTTTAACTAAGTCCTCATAAATGAACCAACATTAATTGTACGAGACAAATGTTAACCAAGATTAATATTAATAAATATTTATTATATCTAAAATTATGCACCTATATAAAATAATATATTTTCTATAGTTGATAGTACGGGAACTATTATTATATGATAACTAAAGTAAAATGCTGTTGCATACTGACATAATTCAACAAAGGGACCTCTACATGTAATTGACCTAAGCTCCCTAATATTTAATATCATTTCATTTTTTCCAATTATTATTTTAAGGAATATAATAAAATAACAGCTAGAACTTAAAACTGAAGAAATAGTTTCATAATTGGCATACAAAGATGTTATATCTATGATAATTTGCCGCAAGTACAGTCAACATACAAGATAATCTTATAATGGCTCCTTAGAGACTACACAAGTTTCCATTCTTGAAACAAATAGTAATAATGTATTGAAGAATGAAAATTGAATCAACGTGTAAAAACAACGAATCAACATAATAATAAAAACAATTCTGGATAAATAAAGATACAACAAATCAATCAAAGACGTAATTTTCTCTAAACGAATGGACGTGGAACGAAATGAATGTTTGGAGAGCTGCCGTCAGAGATTGAGGGAAAGTAGTCAGAGTGTAACTAGTCAGAGGGCAACTAGACTTTTAGTCAAGTAGTCTCTGGTTAACATAGTTAGTCTGGATAATATAGTTCCTACTAATAACTAGTCTCTGCGTTTATGCTTTTGGAATTCATGGGAGGAGACCTCAAAATAGTTTGGATCATCTTTGTTGGAATGAAATTCAGAGTCAGAAACTTCTTCGTAAATGGAATAAGTTTCATATTCAGAATCCGAAGGGTGGTCAGCGGTGGATCCAGATATCGCCTCTGGTTGCTTGGAAACGCTGATAGAGGAAATATTGGCTGGTTGGGCTTCTTTGGTTTTGGAAGCAGCTACAGGGGCTACTGGGGCCGCTGGAGTCACTGGAGATTCTTCAGTCTTTTGGGATGATCCAGTGAGTTTCTTTCCAAACTTCTTGAATTTACCAGTAATACTATTGGATCTCTTTACTTCGCTATTGGATCTCTTGACTTCGCTAGCATTGGCTTTCCCATTGGCTTTGCCGTTGGAGCTAGGAGTTATCTTGTCAACCGCTTTAGCTCCAGAGGATGAAGCACCAGTGGCACTGGAACTGGCAATTCCAGCACCAATAGCACCAGCACCAACAGCACCTCCAATCACTGCAGGAATATATTTCGTTTTAGATTGTTTTTTTTGAGGAACAGCCTCAACACTAGGTTGAGAAACAGGGACGACAGCTGCGGCCGTGGAGCTGGAAACTTCAGGGATGGCTCGTGTATCAGATTCTGACAAGTCATTGCTAACCCCTAAAAAAGGCTTGGATGATTTATCTTTTTTGTTTATATGGAACAAGTCTTCGTCAGCTAACTCGATTTGCTTCGATAACTTAGCAACTTCTAATTCTCTTTCTTCAATCAACTTTTGAATGTCTTCCATTTGAATGTTCTTATTGACTTCAAGAGTCAATCTGGCCTTTTCTTCTCTCAATTCTTTAATCTTCTTCAAGTTTTCAACCTCTTCTAATAATCTGGTCTTTTGAATTTCTTCGAATTCCATTTTCTCTTGGTAGGCCTTCAATCTTTCTTCGTGCTCAAGCTTCAATTTTTCAATTTCCACTAATTTCGCTTGGGCCAACGATTCTGCTTCCACTCTGGCAGCGTCTGCTTTCGAATTTTGCAATTCCTTTAATTCTTGGATCTCACGTTGCAAATCCTCGGCTTCTAATTGTTCCTTTTCTTTACGTTCAGTATAGATACGTTCGTTCTCCTCTCTTTCGTCAAGGATTCTCTTTTGCTCAGCTTCTCTAGCCAAGATTCTCAATTGACGTTGATGTTCAGGGTCAGTCTTCAATCTTTCTGCTTCTTCTCTTTCTTCTCTGGATTTGATCAAACGTTCTTTTTCTTCCCATTCTTCTTGTTCTTTGAGTAAGTTTTCCTTTTCAGCAGCATCTTTGACAGCCTTTTCAGCAGCCTTCTTTTTCTCTTCTTCTTCAAGTCTCTTCTTTTCCTCTTCTTCTTCAAGTCTCTTCTTTTCAGCTTCTTCCTTCAATCTTGCCTTTTCTTCTTCTTCTTCGGCCTTGATTCTCTCGGCTTCTTCCTTCGCTCTTTGTCTTTCAATTTCTTCCTCGTGCTTTTTGGTTTCAGCCTCTTCTAAAAGCTGAACTCTTTTAAGTTCGTGCTCTCTAGCAACTTCCTTGGCCAAGTCCTGCTTTTCTTGCTCCCAATTTTTGAAATGGTCCTTGGCTTCGGCTAATCTACCTTTACGAGCTTCCTTCTCCGAATTCAAGCCAACTAATCTAGTGGAATAAGTAGCTAACGTGGCTGTCAAAACACCAACTTCAGCAAGGAGAGAATCGTGTTTAGATTGCTTTTCAGCCAAGTTCTTCTTGGTTAAAGCGACCTTTTCATCCAATTCTTCTTTGGTAGACTCATTCTTAGAAATAGCAGCGAGCTTATCAGAGTGAGTTGCTTTCAAGTCATCCAACTTTGCAGTTTCTTGGTTTAACTGAGCAGTTAATTCTTCAATTTTGGTTGACAATTCTGAGTTATTGTTGTCCAATTCAGTTTTCTTTTCTTGCAATTCTTCAATTTCTTGGGTAGTTTCTTCCTGTTGAGTTTTAGAATCTTCCAATTCTTGTTTCTTGGTGGCTTCTAATTCTTCGTGGTTCTTGGTCAAAGTTTCCTTATCATTGCCATGCTTTTCAACTGCTTTTACTTCTCTTTCTTCAAATTCGGTTTGTGCAGTTTGCATTTCCTTTCGGGTGGTTTCGTCAAATGTTGTTGCTGTGGCATCTGCTTCAGTCACGTTGTTGGCCAAATCAGCCAACTTGAGGTCAATTTCTTTGTTGAATTTTTCCTTTTGCTTATCCACCTTCTTTAAATGTTTGTCAAAGTTGTCTTGCAATTTCTTTTCGTGGTCCTTAATTTTTCCAGCGATAATTTGGTTCTTCTTGATCTCATCCTCGTTTCTGGTTTTGTCCACTTCTTCGTTGATGTTTATCAAGACAGGAGCAACTCTTTTAGCAGCAATGTCAAGTAATTGTTGTTGGGTCATTTTCAAGCCGGAACCCAAATCAATGACCTTATTTGGATCATCTAAGGTACGGGAGACAGACCCAATTGCAGCTGCATTCAATGCCTGGTATCGACTTAACAATACTGGTTTATCCTTGAGTTTTTCTAAAATTTCTGCATTTGGTTGTTCGATAGGTTCATACTTGGCTTCAGGTTGAGTGACAATTTCAATTGGGTGTTCTTTGACTTGTTCAGCAATGTTATCGTCATTTGGAGTGGGTTCTACGAGTAATTTAGAAATCGACTCATCTAAAGTTTCAGTAGGTTTTTCATCTACAGGGACGTCATTCTCTGTTGCAGCTTCAGTCTCTTTAGTCTCTTCAGGAAATTCAGCCTCTTCAGTCTCTTTAGCCTCTTCTTCTTCAGCTTCTTCAGTCTCCAATGCTTCAGTTTCGACTTTTGCGTCTCCTTCAGCTTCAACTTCTTCTACTTCTTCATCTTCCGTTCTAGTGGCTTCGGCTGGTTCTGGTTTTGGAGTATCAATCGGTTCGTCCTTCAAAGACTTTGTTGATGCATCAGCGGTGGTCTTTTGATTCACTAAATCCTTCAATCTTTGAGTTTCTGCTTCCAAAGTTGGATGAGAAGCAAATTTCTTTGGAACTTTTACCAGACTAATATCATTCTTATCCTTATATTGTTGTACAAGATTACCCTTCTTTTCCTTTTCAGAACCCAGAGATCTAAAAGGAGAAACCCAGCTAGATCCACTGGTCAATTTCTTCAATCTACTTGAAGATTTCGAAGTATCGCTCTTTTCGACTACTTCAGACATTATTAAAGGATGGCGTGTTCTTGTTGTATGATTGGGAGAACTGTGATGATTCGTAGTGGCCCCGATATGAACAATTGTTTGGGAACTTCAATTGATGTTTATAATGACTGTTTAGCGATACGAAGCCAGAAAAGAGTGTGGTTAAGATTCTCAACGAGTTTCGAAAAAGGGGGTTTGGCTGGGTGACTTGGAAGAATTGGTGATTGGACACTTCCGGGGGTTAGCCGAGGGTAAATACGGGCAGTCTATTGGTGGTGTAGTTGTGTAGAAGGTTCGCATTTCCGGGTTTTGTTCTATCATCGAAACCGGATTGTGGCTTGCTCGCTTGCTTTGGCAGAATAATTTCCTAATTAGTGCGAAAGAAAACTCATCTATAGTGGTCCAACAGATGCGTCGCTGAGGGAAGTAGAGCGTATGGACTCTAGAGGGATGTGTTTAGAGAGTAGATAGAGAGTAGATAGAGAGTAGAAGAGAGTAGCGAGAATATAGCGAGAATCTAGCCAGAACTTCACTAACTATAGTCACCAAATTATGAAGCTAAGACTAATTTATTATTTACTAGGTGAAATATGTAAATTCGTCTAGTGAACCAACTAGAGTCCGATTTTTCACCATCACCAAAAGTTATATTCTCTAAAGCGCTTCAATAATTACATCAAAATTTCATGAAGGCTCCCATATATTGCCAGAAGAGTTCTAATTGGTATTATCTATCAGAAAAGACTATCATTTCCATGGCTATCTACAAATTCTTTGCTTACATAAGTCCTGACAAATACTCTGATGTCATATTTCAGATAACATTTCCATCATAAACCAGATTTGAACAATACTATAAAGACATAAATGAGATTAGATAACCCATCTGAAGCCAGTTATGATGGCATTAAAAGTTTTCTCAAATTTCGTAAAATCATACTAGACATTTCAATTATGTGATCCACACCTTAATCCATTAAGGTGTTCTCTACAGGAAAGAACGGAGTGAAATTCACAAAATTTCAAATTTTAAATTCCAACAATATTCTAAATCCGAGGTAAAAAGAGAATATTAATGAAGGATGACGGATGCAGGAGCGTATCGTACTTGGTGTAGTTCCAGAACTTTGTTAGAGTAGAATATAGAGTAGCGAAGAGAGGGAGAGCAACCACGCGAGGCCACGAATAGAGCATCGAAGAGAGTGACAAAATGCACACCCAATATATATAGATTCAGATATTAATAAGTCTAAGATTTCTTATCAATCCATAGTATGAATAATCGTGTACAGAATTCTCGGTTTAAATAGACGTTTCTAACATCTGTTACCAGTACGATATATTGCTTGCTATATGAGTTCGTCTTGTTCCCCCCAACTACTAATAAAATTAGTATGGGGAGCCCCAAGCACGTCGAACGTATGGAACACCTCTTAACGCAAGGAAACTTCGTAAAGTTGTAGATTTGGGTTGTCCCCTCACTGGTGGAGCAAATTTCTGTCCATAGTCATACGTCGCTCAGGTTTGTATACAAGTTTTGAGAAGGTGTGACTTATGGTGGTTACGAGGTCTGCCAAATATTTCGGAAGTTCTGACAGATATTACGGAGGTTCTCTTCAAATAGACGAACTGCCAAGTGTCCATAAGATAGACAGGGTCCTTTTAGAAAAATATTTGACGGTCTGCCGTGAAATATTTGTAGCCATTTGTCATTCTTACTCGCTATCTGTGATACTTAGCCTCGTAAACTTAGCTCTTCATAGAATTAGTATCTTAGACTCATACTCTAAACGATTTTAGTCATAGTTTCATTATTTCTCAGCCTCCTACAAGCAATTTTGACTCTGGACCCCTTGGCAATCATCTAAATTCCATTCGTTGCTTTGTATCTTATCTAGATCTCTACCACTGGCCACAGCTTGTTCTTAACTCCGTAAAACAAGGGCCAACACCGACTACTACTCCTCGACTACTACTCTCGACCACAACTCCTCACGAAACCTAAGTAGGGAGAGCCTACATAGTAATTTCCAGTCTTCCCGAACACTCATTCCATTCTTTGCTCACGCTCCGAACAACGGTGTTTTTGTACAGTAGCTCCGAGCTTCTCGCTTCGATTTCCCTCAACTCAAAAAAAGCTTTACCCAAAACTTCGTCACACCAAACACTTGAACTTTCATACTTGTCACTACTTACCGTTTACTAACCTCCACGAGACATATTGTCTTAAAGTATTGTCATTTTAGGAATTGACTCTAGATTTCGTATAGATAGTTTCCCTATTCATGGTAATGACCAGTTAGAGACTTATCATAAATCAATAATATTAGTACCAGTTACGTTATTGATTGAAGATTGAGGATTGAACAAGTAGAATCATTTCATTAGGGCTACTAGAGGTGATTAATCGACAATTAAATCAACAACTAATCAGATTGAAATCAGCAACTCACCAGTGTAAAAATAACAACTCACCAGTTTGAAAATAACAACTACCAGCGACTACATAGAGATAATAATTAGCAACCACTCATAACAAATCAGATTCAACTTAGTGGCCACCATTTATTCAGTGATCTATTTGTGATATTCAAAAAAATTTAATTACAATTATTGGCTGTAAATTGTGAACAATAATTGTTGTGATTCAACTGAAGTTTTCATATAATAAAGAGATCTCAGAAATCAGATCTCAATAATCAATTACCACTAAATCAATCGACTCTAAATCTGACCATGTCCAAATTATTTCCTACAGCTAGTGCCTGTTATCCATTACAACTTCCTCCAACCGAAAAGGATGATCGATGCAATTTGATAGTGCGGACTGGCTCAGCATCAACATTGTACAATTCATTGATTTTAACATTTGGCGGTTTGACTATCGGTTTGGAACTATACGAATGGACCATTGAAGAGCTTTTCAACACATTTCATCAAAAAACTTCTCAGTCAAACTCGTGTCATAAAAACATCACTAAATATCTTTCGGGAGAACTCTTCTATTTGAATTTGATTGAAAGACAATGGTCAAGAGTCTCTTTAAGTGAATCTGCAACAAGACCTCGTCCAAGGCTCTTCCATGAAATTTGTGCAATCAATAATTCTATCTATGTATTTGGTGGGTTGGTTAAACCGGATATTACAGAAACTGATATCGTGGATCATACTAATTTCCTCGTTCCAAATAACGAGTTATGGGAATTCGACCTTGAATCAAGCTCATGGACTTTGCTTCATGATGGAAGTAATTATGAAAACGATTCAGGCATTCCAGTTCCAAGATTCAACCACAAAATGACCACCCTAAACAGCTTGACATTTGTAAACAAAAAGGACCATTACGGAATATTTATAGCAGGCGGGAAAGATGCAAATTCGCGTCCAGTCTACGATAACTACGTTTTTGACCTTGTGGATAAGAAATACGCGAAACCAATCCAATTAAGAGTTGGTTCTGATGAAGCCTCCTTAAATCTTTTGAACGTGGACTATTCAAACAGTATCATTGTGAATTATTCGGAGGAAGTGGAGCATCACCATCATCATCACGAAGTCGATGCTACAACGAAGAAAAGCAAACATGAATACAGCAGAGGCACATCGCAAGATGAATCAATAATTGTTTACGGACCCATGGATCAATCTGGACAATATGACTACGAAAATCCATTGGTGTCTTTTAAAATAGGAAAGACCATAAAAAATGGCAAACATTTAGTTTCACATTTGAAGAAACCAAGCAAACATTCCCCACAAAAGAAATCTCAAACTTTTGATAGAAAACCAATGAATCACACAGTACCGTATAACTTACGATATCCGACTGGGGGTCTTTTTGGACAAAATGTGGTTCTTACTGGTTTCTTACCAAATGATTTTGATATTTCCATATTTATTTATAACAAACCTACCGGTAAATGGTCGAGGTTGAATATTTTCTGCAACCACGACTATGGTTCGCATAGGTTTTGGGGTGGGTTTGCATGGCAATCCCATCATAAGGTGGTTGTGATTGGTAATTATGTCACTTCAAAGACTACAAGCAGTGTACGATTTTTCACAACCATGATAACGGTAAGTTTGCCAATTACGAATATTTTGGCTAGCTCTGAATTGAAAGAAAGTTCTCATCGTGGTGAGGATGGAAAGATATGTCATCATAACCATAATAACGACTCAAACATTTCCAAGCCTAAAAAAGAAAAATTAATGGATGATAGCTTGACCGATGAAAGTACTTGCAGTAGTTTACTACTTGAACGAACCACCAGCGAAGACGAAGAAGAGGAATTTGACGACGAAGACACAAAAGTCAGCGAGGCTCCTGAACTTGTTCGAAGACAATCGAGAAAAACCTCGACAAACTCTGAGGTTAGCGAAAAGACTTCTCCAAACACTATCAGTTTCACTGAATATGTCCATTATGCAGCCCCAAAGACGAATTTCACTAAAATTAGATCGGTATTTCCTCCTGCGGCGATTACTCTTGGAAGAAACGCTTTTGATAGATACGGAGATCTTATTTCTGACTTTGAGTTGGTTTCTTCAAACGGTGACAGGATTCCTGTTTCGTTGATGGTCTTGATGGAAAGGTGGGGTAGATACTTTATCCAATTGTTAGCAAGGGGATACGTTCAAGCAGTTGACAAGTTTGAAACTGATCAACAATCGGGAGATGGTTCAAATCAGCAGAGATTAAGAACATCTAAAAGCAATGATAGTGCTACAAGCTCTTTTAGTAGCGGAACTCCAAAACATCACGGATTTCGTTCTCAGAGCACGTCATCTGGTTCATCGGAAAGTAGTGAACTTAAACCTCATACCGAAGAAGCGACAAAGGACAAACTTTCTTACTATATGTCGATTCCTATACCATCATCGAAAACACCTCCAAAGGAAGCTCCACAATTTAGGCTCCCCTTCCAAAATGCGTCATCCACTAGTTCTCTTGTTTCAGGAAAGGACAAAACTCATATGAGTTCCGAAGATGAGTCTGAGAAGAGGGAAACAACTAATATGGACAAAAGCTCCTCTGTGGAATCAAATTCGTCTGCACCTCTTGCACCAACTTCTTCTTTGCCTGCTGGCTGGGATAGACCAAATTTCTTATCTGCTACTTCTGCTGCTGATCCTCATAACCAGTTTCCACCACGTAAGGATTCCGTGAGTTCATTTTCAAGTAACATGTCATTATTAGCATCACATTTACAAGATATCCCTCCTCAGTTACCTTTGCCATCAGAACAAGTACCAGATGTTCCAGCCACACCAATTTCGTTTAGGTCTTCATCTCGGAAGAATTCAAGTGACCACGGATCACCTAGAGCATCATTGATACATACTTTGACTGCTTTAAGAAACATTCCTGTGTCGAAATCACCCAGAGATTCCCCATTTACATCCCCAAGAGCTTCGATTTCTGCCCAAGGTGGTGGGAACAATCATGTTCAGGATCTATTCAACTCACCAATCCCTCATTTGAGACCCAATCAAGGAAGAACCAGTCCAGGCTCAGGAGCAGGTAGGTCCAAATCGGTTGATTTCTCGACTCCGGATTATGCAAGTAACCCAAATACATCTGAATCCATAAGTGATTCATCGAATGAAATTAGTATGAAACCATTGAAAAGTGTTAGTAATTTATCTGTTGGATCACAAGAGAAGGATAAAAAGCCCTCGATGACATCGTCGTGGCACTCAGAAACACCTTCAAACAACTCTTCTGGAAGAGAAAGTTTAGAAGGAGATTTCTCTGGAGAATTTCGTTCACTGGGTCAAAAGAACTATCAGTCTTTATTCGATAATACATTGTTGAATTTTGATAACATTGGTAGCGACAAATTCAAGATGGAGCCATCGTTGATCCCAAGAAAGCTATACGTTCCTTTCTCAACTAATACGTTGAAAGCATTTTGCGAATATTTGTATACTGGTCAGGTAGGTAACAAGTGGTTGTTGACGCCCACAACGTTGGATAACTTGGCAATTGCAAAGTTCTTCAAAGTACCATTGTTTTACGACTTAATTAGTGAAGTTTTGTTTGGTGTAATTGGAAGAAAGGAGGCGTATATCATGAAGGAAGGAAAGAGATTGAAGAGGAGATATTACAAATTGTTGGAACTTACCGGTACAAAAGAAGATCCCGGGCTTACCTTTCCTTTGAACGAGTATGAAGGGTTTTTGGATACGGTCGATGATGGTTATTTGGATATTACCTTAATGAAGAAAACATCAAAGATTCACAAGAATAGCAATGCTTCAGGGTTAAGTTCAAGAAAGAAGAAATCGTTGCCCACCTCTGAATATTCAAACAATGAACAAGATATTGCCGAGGTGGACGAGCTTTTATTGCAATCGTCAATTAATGAGCAAAAAGACCTAAAAGAACAAGAAGACAACAGACAAAATCAAAGAGAACAGGATAATAACGAATATGGAACTTCAAACGAAATCGTGTCTGATGATGAAAATTACACGAAGTCCACTTCCAATAGTGAAGATGATAATGATTTTGAATTGGGTTTCTTGGATATTCATGAGAATAACACGTATAGTTATGGTCCCAGATCCAAATCAGTGTTTGATAATGCCCACACAATGAATAATGAGTTTATGCACCAGGACGTTGAAGAAAATCATTCGGGAGATGAAGACAAGGATAGAGTTGCGGGATTAACCTTGGACCAGTTGGTGACCTCAACAACATCAATCCCTTCAGATTATGTTATTGATCTAATCTATGAAGCAGCAGCAATAGTCATCGATATGAAGTTGATGTTGAGGGCCGCCAATGCGAGACAGATGGCGCGGATTTTGAAGAAAAGTCGACTTGAAATGGAGCCAGTGATTGTAGAATTGACCACGAAGTACCGTGAACAAAAAAAACAACGATCAGAAAAGGATGCAGATATTGGAAGTGCTTTATCTTCAGCAAATCCAAGTCGCAACATTTCAAGAGACGAATCTCCGTCCGAAGCTACAAGGTTACAGACAAGTACGAGTTTAAAACCGAGTGTTTCGAACTCGTCTCTTATTTCAACGACCTCCAAACCCGGGTTAGAAAAGTCCAGATCCAACACAAGTTTCCGAGGGATAGGATCCTTCACACCATTCAAGCCGCACAAGATAGATCCAAAGTTGGGTAACAAGGAATTGGACAAGAGAATCACCAAGTTGATCAAGAAGGACGAGAAACTCAAATCACGGACTGAGAAAGAACGTCAACATAATGAGAAGGTGGAAAAACAACAACAAGAAAAAGCCAAAAGAGCCAAAAAGGATACAGACACTCCACCACCACCCAAGAGTCATGGTTTCTTGTCGAGATCATCGTCGAGACTCAATATTGACCAGCAGTCTGATTTATCGTTCAAGTCCGCTTCACCAACGCCCATGAAAAAACATCACAGATTCTTCACTACTATTGGAAAGAATAAAGAAAAAGACGCTGAATCATTGCCTACGGGAGAATTTGATCCTACAAAGCTTAGGAGAACTGCCTCGTCGGTCGCAAGCGTCACTTCTTCAAGCAGTCGTAAGTCTGATGGAAGCAAGAAAAAGAAACTTGGAATATTTAGTTTGAAACTGTCCAAAGAGTAGTAGTGAGTATATAGAGATAAAGAAGTTGGGTTAAGATTTTAGATAGTAAAGTCACAAATACTGAGGTAGCGAAGTATTAGTGAATCCAATATTGAGCTCGTGAATATTAGTGAATATAAGTGAAATTTAGTGACTTCTTGAAGAAACCTCTTGCTAAATACTTCGCTACATTAACCCCCTTCACAGTTCTCTCGGTATTTAAAGCATTATCAAACTCCCTTTAAAGGTTTATATATGTATATATTACATTATATGCAGTATATGAATAAGTGGATTATTGACCAAACTGATTCTACTAACTAAGATGATCTAATAGTTAAATTACTAGAAGGGTCTTACATAAAGTTCTAGCCGTCTCTGAGTGGGCCACGTCAGCCTACCTCTATAGATAGTAAGTAACAATCGTATTGTGACGTAGTTCGGTCCCTCTCCTACTCTCAAATGGTCGTGTAATTGTTCAATTAATGTTTCGGTTGTTCCGTAAGAACGTTCGGTTGGCACTTCATGGCTTGGTGGAGTGAAGACATAAAGTTTCGCTTATCTAATATTCTGGCTATATAAATGTCGGCGACCACTAATAACTACTCGTAACCTCTCCAGCAACATTAATAATCAGTAACAGGATCGGATCCACCTTCTCAAAATGCATTATACGTCAGATGGTGCTGAGCCCTGTTCATAACCGACTAAATACACAATTTTTCTATTGTCTAATAGTTAATCTCTCGGTCCGCATGCCCTCCACCGATTGGGATAACCTAAGAGGGGTTCCACAGAGTTCTATAGTAAACTGGTGGCCAATATGGAGTAGAATTACGTAAGGTGTGGAACCTGACATTTATGCGATTTGAGTTGATTATGTACCAATTTCTTCCGCGCCATAGTTGCTCCGCTCCGAAAAGTATAAATATGCCCCCGGTTCTGTCCAGTATCGTTTCTGGTCAACAATTCAAATCACATAATGACAAAGTTACAAATTAACACTAAAACTCTCAGTTTAAACACCGGAGCCAAGATCCCAGCCGTCGGTTTGGGCACGTGGCAAGCCACCGAGGAAGGTGATGCCTACAGAGCCGTGTTTGCAGCGTTGAAAAACGGCTACAAGCACATCGACGCTGCCGCAATCTACGGTAACGAAGAAGAAGTTGGTAAAGCCATCAAGGATTCCGGTGTGCGCAGAGAAGATATCTTCGTCACCACCAAGTTGTGGAATACCGATCACAAGAACATTGAAAATGCATTAAACACCTCGTTGAAGAAGTTGGGCTTGGACTACATTGACTTGTACTTGATCCATTGGCCAGTTTCCTTAGACCCAGAGACCGGCAAATACCTCGAGGGCTGGAATTTCGTCGATACATATAAGGAATTGCAAAAGGTTTACAAGTCTTCCAATGGTAAGGTCAGAGCCATTGGTATTTCTAACTTCACACTTACAAAGATCCAGAAGTTGTTGGCAGACCCAGAGGTGGATGTAATTCCTGCAGTCAACCAAATCGAGGCCCATCCTTTGTTAACACAACCTGAATTGTTCGACTATTTGAAAGAAAAGGGTATCTTGGTCACAGCCTACTCTCCATTGGGTTCCACCGGTTCTCCATTGTTCAAGAACGAAACCGTCATGAAGATTGCTGACAAATGTAAAGTCCAACCAGCCCAAGTGTTGATCTCATGGGCTGTGCAAAGAGGTACTGTTGTTATTCCAAAGTCTGTAACCGCATCTAGAGTTATTGATAACCTTAAAACTTTCACCTTGGAAGATGCTGATTTTGATGAATTGAACGGTTTGGTCAAGAAGGAGGGTGAAACAAGAGTTGTCAATTACCCTCTCAATGATTTTAGCACTTGAGTCAGAGTCACTAAGGAGTCAATATAGAGCGTAGCGACATAGTGGCGATAGAGTTACACTAAGAAGCCACTAAGAGGTCGCTAAGTAACTAAGTAACTAAGTAGTCGCTAAGAAACAACGAATAAAAGAACAGAATCATAAAGCTAACCACCAATCTCCAATATCTACCATATCTCTGATATTTCTTGAATTAGATATTTTTGATTGTGGTAGCGCAACTATGTGCAAACTATCAAAAATGTCCATATCTCAAATCGAGATTCGTAGTCTTGTTTCGGTCAAAATACGTATTCTTGTTTCGGTCAAGATTAGTCTTGGCTCGACCTGGTCATTGGTTGTCTCATCTCCGTGACTAGATGGTTTATATCTCGTAAGTATCAATAAATCTCCCCGATATTTAGAGCGCACGGTTTAGTTTCGCAGCTTGTTCCCCATTTTTCACAGAGTATAAAAACCAAGCATTTCCCCGGAAAATTAAAGATTCAATAACAAATACAATGACTACCGCTAAAACAATGCTGAAGGAAGAGATTGTGGAATATGCCCGCAAAAACTTGAACAATACTCCAGATCATCCTGAATATTTCAAGATGATCCAGGGTTTGCCATATAATTGTTTTCTCTACGAGTTGGATGCTGCTAGACACTTGTCCAACGAGGCTTGTGCCGCGTACGCCAACATCAAGATCTCGGACTGCAATATGAATATGAAGGAGTTCAAGGAAGCAAAGTTTAAACATTTGTCGAAGATTTTCGGCAAGATCGAGAGCGATATCCACATGGAAGCTCCGTTCTATGTGGACTATGGATGCAACATTACCATCGGGAAGTCTTTCTACAGCAACTTCAACACCACCTTCTTAGATTGTACTTTGATTACTATTGGTGACAATGTCTTGGTGGGTCCTAACTGTACTTTCACCACTGCTACCCATCCTAGCGATCCCCAAATGAGATTAGATGGGGTAGAATATGCTTTCCCAATCATTGTGGGAAATAATGTGTGGTTTGGTGCTGGGGTCACTGTTTTAGATGGGGTTACTATTGGTGACGGTGCTGTGATTGGTGCTGGAACGTTGGTTACCAAGGATGTTCCAGCTAATGCTGTTTGCGTGGGTGTTCCAGGAAAGGTTGTGAAGATTATGGAACCAGCCAAGGCTAAGAGCCAGGATGTTTAAGTAACTCGGAATGATATACGAATTCAGAATAAGATGGCCTTAGGAACAAGATGGAATTTTGCCAACTATTAAATACTCACTAGAACTCCATTTCACTAGATTTTTCACTAGAATTATCACTATTTTTCACCAGATCTATTTCATAGACCTGTTCTTATTGCACGATAATATTAATCTAAAAGATCTACTTATTTATTACTAGAAATTATACTCTTTCGTAGATATTGATCTATAGATATAGAACGATAGTCGATGATGACATACTTATTGAACTATAGCTAATAATGACTAACCTCCAATAAAACGACAGACTCTCTGATTCTCTAGTTTCTACTCATTATTTCAATCCTGTATATAAAAATTATCACCCATTATGATTTACAAACATAATCCTGTTCTCAAGGACTTTCAACCACTACAAGATGTCTAATTGGAACTCAAGCCACACAACTCCGGATATCGACGACTTTATAATCCCCGATGACGATGTTCGGGTACCATCAAATTCCCGCCTGGCTCAACCTTCAGCTCCTCCTAATGCAAGTAACATATTCTCCAACTTTGGATTCACCCCCAAGGTAGACTTTTCATCAACGTTTGCACCATTCACAACGTCCTCGAATCTCCCACAAAACACAACCATCAAGGAACGTCAATACACAGGCGGTGACACGCTAGACGAGCCGGTATTGGAGACGTTGAAGAGAGATCTTTGTCAAATTGGACGAAGATTGGCCATTGTAGTGTGGCCAATGCAGTTATCGAGACTTGCCATGAAACAGCAGCTGAAGTTTATTGATTTCGCAACTTCTAATGGGATTCAAGTTCCTCAACTGTTGATGAGTCGTCGTGTTTCTGTGTCTGACGACGATAATGAACGTGGTGTGGGGATCTCCAGCTCCGAAAGTATAGGCCAGGATAACCTAGAATGGGACTTATGGGGACCTTTGATTTTCTCACTTGGCTTTTCAGTTATCTTGGGCCTTTCAGCCACCAAAAACCAGACAAATCTGGTTTTTTCAGGCTCCTTCTCCTTCATTTGGTTCTTCTTCTTTGTGATTGGATTAAATATTCAACTTTTGGGTGGTAGCATAAGTTTTCTTTCTGCTATAAGTGCTGCTGGATACTCTATGTTTCCAATCTTGGTTGGTGAGCTTATATGTTCGTTGGTTTTGAAGTGGAAGCTCATGCGGTTGATTTTGATGGCTGTGTTGAACGCTTGGAGTATATATGTTGGAATAATGAGTTTGAGATGTTCAGGCGTGTTACCTGGTAGAGTGTTTCTCGCCACGTACCCGGTGGGATTGATGTATACACTTTTGAGTTGGTTGGTGGTGATTACTTAGTGCCAGGAAACAAATCCAGTAAAGGAAATCGAGAAGTAGATGATGATGTTTAATAATCGTGGCCAAAAGCGTATTCTGAATAGTAGCGCGACCATTACTTAGATAGAAAGAGATACATACTGGCAGGATCTCCCGAACAGGGAGACTGCTATATTAAACCAATTCGTACTACAGAAAAGAAAATTCTGGACTATCAAAGAATAAGGACCGAGAAATAGGGACCAAACGTCGATTATTAAAGTCTAACGTACGAAACTATCTAGAGATGATTAAGGCTCGATATCACAATTTACACAGAGCTTCTGTATAGTAGTACATATTCTACTTGAATTGAAACTTCAGACTAGAATCCTAGCAACTAGTTAATTTTTAGAAATCTACTTCACTATCTTTGATTGGTATTTTACATCAATTTCGATTTTGGCTGTACTCTGTAGCACTTCATTACACCAATGCCCTGGCAGCGGACCCAGACTGGGGCAACTATACCTATCGAAATTATCAGAATAGCTTCAAGACTGTTAGTACTCAATAAACATTAAACTGCTATAACTTTTATTATATTGATACTCTATAGAATTAAAGCAAGAAAGATGAGAATTAATGAATTGAATATCGATGTTGGATTCGTAACACTGGACGAATTACGTGAAGAGGTTTTTGAAGAGTTGGAGGAGGTCGTAGACAGGGAAGAAGAGGTTTGAGAAGTGAAGGAAGCCAAGGAAGTGACGGAAGTTGAAGAATGATCAGGATTTGTATTGTTTGTGGCGGACCTACTTCCATTTCTATTTGTTCTTCCACTTCCACTTATATTTCCCTCACTTAACATGTAGGAATCTAAATCCAACTCACCAAAACCGATTCGTTTGTTTTCTAAATCGAAAACAGTGTAGAATTGGCTTAAGAAAGTCGAGCCCAATATCCAATAATCAGAGTCAATACCCTGTATTTTCGAGGCACAGTAGCCTTCCAACCCAGTGATATCGTACTCCAATCCTTTGAAGCTGTTTGCAGGTAAATCCAAGGTCAAATTTTTGTTGATCGAAAACGTTATATTATTTGTGGACCTGCATGGGAATGCATAATTTCCCTTATTATCTGTCACAAAATCATTTCCAAATAATAATTTATGGATGTTATTTGCATCGTCTAAAGGTAAAGCCAAACCTGTTGTACCTGTGTCTATAATTGCTTGACGCTTAGAGATGCTGGATGTGTCTGTGGAGTTTATGAATCTGATCTCGTCTATATCAATTAGCCAATACGAATTTGGATTGGTGACAACGACTGCGTATTCAAACTTGTTGTTGCCGACAAATTTGTCCAGGTATTGGATCGACTTTTCACCAAATAATATTAATCCTCCATAGTTAGATAATACGTTATTTTCTTGATTAGTATACTTTAGTGTCTGAGATTTGGATTCAAGATAGATTCCAAACACTTGCAGGTCAATTTCATTGCTGGCATACAACTGTTGAACCAAATTCTCACTGGACTCTTTGGCTGAGATTCCAATTAACCCGCTAATATCCAAGTTGGAAAACATGCTTGGAGAGTTGTTGGTGAGGCCGAGAGAGAAATTGTCGAACTTCAACATATATGAATTATTTTCTGTGGAGAATGATATATCGAGATTATTTTTTTGCAAGGAAAACATCTCTCCATACACTTCGTCGCCAGAATACGACAACTTGAAGGTGTTGGAAGTCTTGAGATTTGCTGGTGATGTGAATTTATTGGTAGTCAGAAGCTCGCATCCGTTGACTGAACAGGATGAGTTGTATATCCATGAAAGTGCAGAGCCTGTATCAAGGAGTAAGGGGAACTGGGATGTAGAGGATGACGACGAGATATTTGCGTTCATATAGTAGATCGACAGCGAGTTGTCTGTGTAGAGCATCTGAATATCAGGTGCCAATGTGAATGTGGGAGACAATGATTTGATCGAGTTTGTATATGATATGAATGAGGATTCGTGTTCCGGTGTCTTAAGTGCTTTGATGGGAGAATAGTTGGGGAAAGGGACCCGGAAGTCTTCGACTATGTGTAGCGACTGTACTAGGGCAAGAAAGGAAAAGATGGGAAGTAACATTGAGATTGAATATGAATGGTTGGGGAGATGCTGAGTAGTTAAGCAAGCAACGATTTGATAATTTAATCTGACAATATGTGAATGATAGAGATCTCTTTAAGTTATGAGTACCCGAATGAGTAGAATGAGAAATGGAGGATGCTTAAGCAGTAATTTCTGATACAATCAAACAAATGGAAACGATGAGTTGAGTTCAAAAGGACACTGGGGAGAATGAAGAGAACCGATGAGAGTGACGATAATGGACAGAGACAAACTTCAGAAGATTGGTTATGAGATGGCTTCTGTGCTTATTGGATAACTTGATTACTTGACTTCTGTGCTTATTGGTTATCTTCGGTATTAGATAACTTCAATGCTCTATTAATTGATTCTCAAACCCACGATGCAAGGGAGTAGTGTAGTGAGTAGGTAGAAATCTAAATAATGACACCACGATAATTGACAGTGACTTGTAGCTATCTGTCCAGTTTTCTAATCACAATGACAGCAATCTGGTCTAAACGGTAGAGGTAACGATCAAAACAAATACAAAAAAGTAAACAGTAATTGTCGCTATAATCTCGTTAGAATCCTGCTGTGATCTCACGATATTTGTTATTATCTCCCTAAACTAGTCTAAGCACTTTGACAAGTACTTTGCTAGATATATCCACAGGTGTAGTTGTTGAAAAGATACAAACTTGAACGCAACTTTTTGTGAGCGAAAAACACGTCAAATCGAGAAATATGAGTGGGAGAGATTAGTTGGTGGGTGAGATGCGAAGAAGCGACGGATTGAGTGTGGTAAGGCCGTTAAAAACCTTCAATTTAAGGGGATCTGTGATTGTAGGACAGAGGGGCTAGGAAAGGAAAAGGGTATTGATATATAATTTATCGTTCGACGAAACTTAGACGATCAGACAACTTAACGAAAACAAGAGTGAATAATTGCAACAAAAAATGAGCAATTGGAACGTTAAGTAGAAATGAAAGGTGAGCAAACGAGGACTGAACTGGGCTGAACCTTATTGCTTGATATAGTGATGACACGTAGAGGATGATTGCGGTATAAATTTCTTAGTTCTATTCAGATTATTAGAGACAGTTCTCAAAACGTTTCGTGAATTGCAGCTATTTAGGGTTGCGATTTATCACTAAAGAATACGTCGGGAGCCAAGTCCTCGGGATAATCGCTGCTTACAAGTGGCAATTCACCATTGAAATCTCATGCTATGATTTTGACTTTACACGGAGTCCATTAAAAGACATCCTGTCCTTTTCCACTGTTCCCGGTTCTTCAAAGATTCGGATCAGAATTTAGTGAGAGTGAAAAACTAATGTAATTCTCTTTCCTATTTAGGGCATATGTACCAGGTGCATAAAAATATTGTACATCAAAACAAACATGGTTTATTTTTAAGCTCTTGGTGTACATATTAGGTAGCAAAAGTCATAACATAGAAATAAGAAAAAGATCGATTGCGAGATCTGACAAGTCTAGAACAATTAGGCTGGCCAACGAAGGGGGTGGGAGAGCTAGTAGGGTGCAGAAAGGCAATTGAAGTCTTGATTCAGGTGACTTTTGAGGCGAATAACTCTAGCCGAGAAATTGCCCAATGGCTAGTTACAAAGACCTTACTGGTCACAGATGATACGCACATGTGCAAGTATAGGTTTCTGATAATTTCCACTTCGCTACTAATCTAAAGGCGGTTAAATGCTGACACATAACGTCCACCGATTGCATAAAAATTTATAACTGAGTTCACACCGTATAAAGTCAAAAAGAGTGATAAGGTAGTGGTCCCAATATCGTCCTCATTAACAACAGTATCTCCAAACCCAGTTAACTTAGGAAGTTAAGCTCATTACTTTTTGATAGACACTGTACCACATTATCAAATTTTAAACCAACGACATTTTTCGCTATAGCGCAGTCGCATAGATTATTATTTGTTGGTAAGATAGTTAGGTAATTTTCTACCTCAACAAATAGTCATCGGTTCGATTCCGGCGAGACAAAAATTTAATGATGAGTAACATGGATGTGAACAATCTCTGAGTAGTACCAAACGGTTCTGCGTGGATTACAAAACCTGCCTTCCTACTGATAATTTTTAAATAACAATATGAAACTATGAAACTTAAGCTCCTTCTCTAGAGAGTATCAAAGTATGAATACACTTAGATTTTTGAATATTTCACGACACAGTTCACGACACAATGGCTGCGAATTATCTTAATCAAGTTGTTTTAAACATATTCTAAACAGATCAAACATTGGATTTGTAGCTTTATGAGTTAAAAGTCGCTTGAAGTCCATATCTTGATTTCTGAAGTAGACTTCGCGGAATTCTTATCGAAACTCTTTTGATTCACAATTCACTATCAATTCACTATCAATTCACTATCAATTCACTATCAATTCACTATCAATTCACTAATCAAAAGCCTTGCCCTTCACAAATACTTCGCTTCGCTCAGTATTTGTTCGCTCAGTACTTGTTCGCTAACTATTTGTTTGCTCCTTATGACATATTGTACATTGTTACTAAATACGACATTTATTCACCAGACCAACCTAGACCTCTTCAAATGATAAAGAACTCATGATTTGGCCACTATTTTGATTGCTACACAAGAAAACCTGTTGAGAATATGTCTAGAGCTGGCGAAGAACGCCTGTGTAGGATGATGCTGATATTTTCTCATTGGCCAGTGACTTCTTGCCAGAATATGGCTAAGACCATGCAAAATGTCTCTTTACGAGACATTCTTCCGACTACCTGGACGACAATTATTGCATGGTATATAAGGCTTTAAAAGGCCACTGGCCAGAGCTAGTCTAGCCTATATTCTCTAGTCTCTAGTTTTTTCTGGTCACTATATCACTTAATGTGTTCTTCTTTTCTTTCTCTCCATTTTAGCTATCTGGTTCAAATCGTCTTCACTTGGCTCATATATATGCCAGATCGTGTAATGAGGCAATCCTCCCACCTTGAAGCCCATTTTCTTGGCCATTTTACCAAATGCCTCTGTTTCAGCATGGTTCAAAAACGTAAATGCTGGAAAGTGGACCCCCTGTCTAAATATCAGGGCCCTCGCGAGAATCGATACTCCTCCAACACCATCTAGTTCTACCACCTCGTCGGGATTACCCTTAGGATCTCTAATATATGCCAAATGCGCTCTCCACGTTGGATACTCAGCATATCCTTCCACGATTACATCGTCCTCCTTCAAGGTTTTGGCCAATTCCAACGCAGGGTCAGATTCGATCCACGAGTTCAAATCGTACGGCTGCTCATTTCCTAAGAATGTCGGCAACGGTCTCCATACGTTTGGTACCATGACGTCGAAATTATGCTTCATCAAGTCTTCAATTACGTTACCAGGACATGTTTCGATATCCACATCTCTCCAATATACCCACGAGTGGTACGGTTTCAAAGCTGACGACGTCAACCAATTCCGTGCTCTTCCCATCAACTTACGTCTAATTCCCTGGACCTTAACTGCGTGTCTATCACTGAAACCCTGACCGATAATCTGGCCGAAATCCTTTTTGAAAATAGAAATCGATCTGAACGGTTTTCTGTATCCACTGTGGTGGGATTCGGGGTGTCCATACGCCTTTTTTACGTTGTTTATATAAGTCTGGTCCATGTAGAGCTTGTAGAGGTCGGTTGAGCCCTTGAGATTGCTGCCAACGTTCTCGTCCTCTTCCTTCTTCAACTTTTCCACCAAACTGCCGTTTTGAAGGGCCACTGAATAATCAAACACCGTTTCCAAAGTTCTATCTTCTGGTGAACAATCGGAGACCAAGAAAGCAATATCAATCAATGAATGGTCGTACGTCAAGTTCATGAGGTTGTAGAATGCCATTGGTAACACGTTCTCGGCATTTCTTAATGGCATCAAGAACAAAACAACGTCACCGTTATTGGCTCCGTCCGGCGACCCTCTGTAGTCGTTGAGATCGTAGTATTCGACCTTTTCCTTATATATCTCCTCTGGAGTTCGGGCTTCAACGGGTGGAGTAGAGGTCTCGGCCCCTTCCTTATATACACCGTCCTTTGTGACTTTATATACTTCATGGGCTGGTTGTTGTGGTGATGATGTTGATGGGTACTCTTTTATGAGGAATATATAGATGAATGTGAGGGTGGCTGCTCCTATGACAAGTTGATATAGCCATGATTTTTTGAATCTAGTTCGGGGAGTGAGTTTGTTGTTATAACTGAGGTTAGTATAGGTTATATAGAGCGAGATCTTAGCGAGATCTAAGCTAGATAATAGCGAGATTTTAGCGAGGTGGCTATTAATACAAATCTAGCTGTTTCTGTAGGATCTGGTGGATTTGAGATATTGACAAGTTGAGTCTAATGTAGTCTAATGGAGCAGAACGGGTGAAAGAGCTAAGAAGCTCTCATACCAAATCTCCATATCAATTGATAGTGAATTCTAGTTCGTTTGGAGTGTGGTGAAAATCCTGAGTTTAGAATATCCATACGTCTATGAAGAGTTCGCTAGTGGGTTCATTAATACCACGCCGAGAACGCCCTGGGCCGTCAAAAAAGCGAGGATATTGTTGATATTGTCGATATTGTTGATATTCATTGTCATCATTATCATCCACTTCAATCAGGCTCCATCGCCACAAGTTAACCCGAAAGACGTGTAAAACATCACACGAGATCAGGGCCAGGGCTGAACTGACATCACAGACTGATCGATCATCTAATTAGAGCGAACTCTCGGAATTATCCGAAGTTCCACTGATGAAGCTGGAATGAACCAACTCGACCGAATGATGAGGCTTATATCACCAACGATGAATTATCACTGGCTACTTAGACTTCCCTGACTTCCCTGACTTCCTGAATTTCATTGTGGCGTCAAATACTCCACTGACTCGGGGTTTGACTATCTCTTTTAATATCACTAAATCGATTGTTCCAGCCCTCGTTAATTCCTTAGAAATGTCTCTATCTAGTTTTCTAGCCACTTGATCTCCTTGGTTATCACTCGCTAATTCCTAATCCTTAGGTGATCTCACCGAGAACGGCGACAAATCACAAATTATACATACATTGGGAGGTCTGATTTCTTACCATACGTATCTATTACCATTTTGACACTTCCTCTCTGGTCTGGTTGTACACTTCTGGTGGTGTTGGTTATCTGGAAAAGTTTTTGATTTGTTGTTCGTAGTGGGCGTAGGCACGTGCAGGACGAGTCTGGCTCAGGGTGCAACGAGCTTCAGGATTCTTATGCCTACAGCGTGAAGTACTGATTAGTGACGGGTTTACTTGGTAGAAATATAGTTTGGGAAGAGCTCTATATTGAAGTTTTCTATAGTCTGTATACGTGTTTTTGACCTATATAAACGGTTATGTGGGAAGATCTGAGAATGATCTGGGTGTTAGTGGAGAAAAGTCGCGTAAGGAATATATAAATAGCGACAGTCTCGCGAGTCTTTGCGACGAAAACAAAACCTCTAGCCAAAAATACCTAGAAATCAGAGATTTGGGTATGCTTGTGAACAAATATCTCGCTAAGAACACATTATAGTAAGATATATATATAGATCAATGATATTCGTAATTAATAGAAGGGTTTATGAGTATTTTCTCAAGTATCTTCGCTAGAAAATTCCTTACTCTTGGTCAGTAGAGATGTAGACTCAATGGACGCTCAAATAGACCGATTGTTCTTGTGAATGGCCTAGTCAATTTCCTTTCAGATAATTTGAAGTCCTATTTCTGATCTTCGTATAGTTCGTGATACTCCTCAGTACTTAATGAGACTAGGCAATCACAGCACAATCTATATACAATTTATATCTGACATTGTTGGCCTTAGAGTTTCAGTATGTTGGATATAGAGGGACTTAGGAGATACCCAAATGGAATTTCACTGTTTCAGAGGTCGAGAGGTTAAGAATCACAGATTTAGAGAGAGACAGTGACCTCGTTTTCAGTTTGCTCATGTTCTGTCATATAATTCCTTAATAGTCTGGTCACACGGAAATGCATTCTATCATCATCATCAAATCTCACCTTAAACTTGCTCGAAGTTGACTGCAGTTTCCAGCTATGATCATAAAAATAACATTGAAATTGTAATCATCCATCAAACAATCAAAAGCCCAAGTTTTGGTGTATGTCTCCTTAGAATCAGTTGATGATCTCTCTTATGGCAAGATAATGATACCGAGAGCTTGATATTAGCTGAGGATACTTAGAACTACCGACGATGATCAGGATATTCTTATGAGGAACCAACTCTCATATATAACGACAAACCCATAACACTCGTACCCACTAAAAACTTAGCAAAATTCTTGTGTCTTCACTAATAATACTTGATCGACTAATCTCTGCTAATGGATCATCACCGCCGTAGTGAATATTAGTGAGATTAGTGAGATTAATGATGATCTATGGTCACTAAGTCGCTACGCTCCTTAGTAACTATACGTTTTTATACAACTTCCACTAACCCATTCACCTCTGGCTTGAACCATTCTTCCCTTAAAACATCCCAACACTTTTTAGCTATGCCCTTGGCCGAGACCTCGTCACCGGCTCTGCCTTCAATATAAACCTTCAACTTAGGCTCGGTTCCTGAACCACGACACGTAAATCTCACAGTATCTTTTCCATCACTCAACACACCTGTGATCATTTGGGATTTAGGATCAATAGGCAAAATAGGAACGTTTCCTTCGGTGCCGGTTTCAAACCCTACTGTCAAATCTCTCCACTCTACGGCAGTGAACAGACCGATTGTATCAGGATATGAAGTGTAGCCTCCACGTACAGTATCGAAAATCTCCTTGGTTTTGTTCAAATCATCAAGTCTATAATAGCCATTATATTCCTTGAACCAACCATATTTCTCGTACCCCTGTTGTAACTTTTCTATAACGTCGGTCTTACCGTCAACGAACCAAAGCTCGTACAATTGTAACCAGATCATGGCTGCAGCTACACCGTCCTTATCACTTACAAGGTTGAACATGAATCCAATGGCTTCTTCGTAGGCAAATGGAACCGAGTAGCCTTCATTTTGGAGGTCTATGGCCCTGTTACCGATCCATTTGAACCCGGTAAGAGTGTCTTGGAAATGAAATCCCTTCTTTTCAGCCATGGCCTTCAAGATTTGAGACGAAACTGTCGAGTTTAACAAGTAGGTATTGGAGAGTTGGTCTTGGGGAACCACTTCCTCGATGAAGTACATAGCAAAGAGGAATCCGATTTCGTTCCCGGTCAACTGTTGCCAATCACCACCCTTAGTCTTGACAGCAGTACTGAATCTGTCGGCATCGGGGTCGTTGGCGATCACGAGCTTGTAGCCTAATTTTTCTGCGGTTGAAATGGATAAATCCAACGCTCCCTTCTCTTCAGGGTTTGGAAACTTTACGGTTGGGAATTTTGGATCTGGGAACGCTTGCTCATGGACAACCTCCATGGTGTATCCCGAAAAAGCTGCCTTGAAACATTTATCAAGAATTTCCAAGCCCACGCCATGAATTGGAGTGTAGACGAAGCTGGATGAGAGTTTAGGGGTTGTCACGAGGTTTTTGATTGCCTTTGAGATGTAGAGCGATGCCATTTCATCCTTCACCGATACTAACAAGTTGGTTTTAAGAGCTTGTTGGAAGTTGGCGGCCACGTTCCATACTTCTGGGTACCATGGGGAAAGGTTTTCTGCAATGGAGCTGGCGATTCCATCATCATGAGGTGGGATGATTTGACACCCGTTGTTGTAGTAAACCTTGAATCCGTTGTCCTTAGCAGGGTTATGGGAAGCAGTGACCATGACACCGGCAGAGGCATGAAAATGATCAATAGTGAATGGAACGGATGGAGTATGTACAAAAGAAGAACCATCAGAGCTGTGAGAAGCACCTCCTTCATATCTCAAAGTCTCCTGAGAAAGATTCTCGACGGATCCCAAGTAGTAAACCTTGACACCTTGAGACAACGCTACAGAAGCGGTGATCTCAGCAAATCTTTGTGAGTTGAAACGGTGGTCATACCCGATAACGATCGACGGATCAGTATTACCTGCCACTACATACTCCACCAAACCTTGCGAGGCTTGCAAAATTGTGACATCATTCATATGGGCAAACCCCGAAGTCATCTCAGATCTTAACCCGGCAGTTCCAAAGGCGATTCTCTTGGTCAACTTCCCATCCAACACCTTATACTCGCCAGCCTGTTGTAAGTCTCTGATCTCACGCTGGGAATCGGGGTTGATATCAATATTTAACCAGTTCTCTACAAGGCCATCAATGGCGCGTTTCTCCTCTATAGTAAATGCCATTTTTTAGTATTTGTGATCTAGGGTTCTTCCTGGGGATGTAGGATTATTTATTCATTTATATATTTGGGTGTAAATCCGCACGCACGGCGTTGTATCGAGAAACATCGGTGCTGCAAATTGGACAGCGAGAGTAAGAAGGAGAGAGAGAGAGGGTTGGACTAAGAGGTTACTAAAGTACTAAAGTTGTCAAATGGGGTTACTATACTAAGTTTAGTGGGCTGTCATATATCTTAGATCGGTAAAGTACTGGATATACCTGCTAGTTAGTGAGTATATATCTTATAGAGTGGTTTTGGCCCTAGGAGGCGAGACAAGTGACTCCTACGGAAGCTCAGCAAAACTATTAGTGAGCTGTGAGTTCCAGAACATCTCCACAAATCCAACTCTCTTCTGAGGTCTATTGCTCTCCCTGGCTCCAGTGGGGACATCTATTACACTCCCATTGTCGTCTCCTGCGTCTCTCATCTCATAACATCAGTGACGCAAATCAAATTGAACTCCGACGGAATATACCGGAAATGGACCAAGGGAGTGGCGAGGATGGGGTGAACACATTGGAAACGTTGGAAACGCTGAGGTTCTTGTATTCTCGGTGAGCAGCTTGTTACGAGATTGTGAGAATCTCTCGTACAAGAATCTTGGAATGCCTGAGTGAGATCGAGGAATTACTGAGAGAACATGTAGAGATAGCGGACTATAATGGAAACTACAGCCGGAATTGGGAATTGGGAATTGGTCACTTTCAACCACTTGCTGAGAACCATTTGACGAATATGTCCTCTACTCGTAAAGTTTTGTGGAGATGGGCCCTCTCTAGTAGTGAAAATATCTAAAACTATCAAAGATGAAAAAGAGAGAAAAATAATGTAAATTGGGAATTATTTAATGAAAGATGGGGAAAGAACCAAGAGAACTAAGAGAGCTAGGAGAACTACGAGAACTAGAGAGATAATACCATATATAAAACAGAACTTGGAGTAAGAAATATATATATTAATAGGCCCTAAATTGAATGCACCGGCACAATTAAGAGTCTCGATGAAATGGAAATGTTCCGACGGAACAAATTCAACCTCATTGGATTTCACAAATTGTCCATAGCTGGAGTGAGGTCTTATATAGGAACCCTAGTATATATATACAGGGAGCCTGGGTACGAAGATTCTAAATTTAGAAGCTGAAGCTGGTTTGTTTAAGGTTCCCAGGACAGCCTAATACTCATCAAGGTTTTGCGGATCCCCCCCTCTGTGAGAACCATTGATCTATAAAGCTAGTAGAAAGAGACCGACTTCATTATATGATACATCGCTCTCACTGTTCATATTAAAATTGTTGTATATTCTAGTTTTACAGGCACCAGGTTGAGGTACTGGCTCACTAATTACATGGTCGATGTGATACCATCTAATTAAATAGACTGTATAATTTATTTTTGCGATTGTTTGAGAGGCTTGATTTGTGAGGCTTGATTATATTGTGAGTCTGCTATCTAGTGACTCGTTCCGTCACCATTTAGGGGCATTCGGTCGTTATTAGTGGAGTCAGAAAGAACAAGGATTAGATGAAATTTATGTATGAACACTCATAATTGTTCATTGCTCTCTTTAGTGGTATTTTTTCAGTCCTCGCTAGATTTCCCAGTCTTTCTTTGATGAGTCTTTTTTATCGGGATTTACTGCATCTCTCTAGTCCTCTGCGGAACCTACATCTCCCCAAATCCAACTTCATACTCCATAACCTTCGAATCTTTTCCAACTCCCACCACCTTAATATCTCCATCCTTCACAATACCTTCAGCATCACATAACATCTCAATACTCACCATCTCCTCCTCCAAATCCACCTTGGCCACGTTATTCTCAAACTTCTTTCCTTTCTTGAAATATCTGTGGACGGAAAGAGTCTTCGAGTCAGCAGTGAAGATAAGAGAGGAAGATGGGTCTATAAAGAAGTCGACAGGTCGAGATTCGAAGGGAATAGTGTGGACGAGAGAATTCTTCCTCAAGTCAAAGATCTCTATAGTACTGGTATCTTCAGTCTCGCTTCCTACTAATAACCAGTAACCATTGAGTGCAAATTCCATCTTAGCAACCTTTGGAAATTGCGTTTCCAAAGTGGAGACCTTCTGGCCGTCGGTCAAGTTGTAGATGTGGACCTTTCCGGATTTAGTTCCGATCGCAAGTAGCGCTCCGTCCACGTGAATTGCACCCGAGGTCACTGGTTCGCCAACCGATATCGTGTACAAGACGTTTTCCAGGCTGGTGTCGTTCAACTTCCATTCCTCACCACCGAGGGTAACAAATAAATTTGTGAGTTTTGGATGTACAAGGATTTGTGAGATGATATCGTTATGTGTGTTCGGGAGACTATGCTCGTTTTCGCCGAGCACAAGCTTCTCCTTGTATGCTAATATGGGGAGAGGAGTGTCGTTGTATGCAACATAGTTCATGCTGGTGATGGTGCCCTTTGAAGCAGTGAATTTAGCGATGTTTCCATTGGAGAAGTCGTATTTAGCGACAGACCCGGTAGAGGACGCTATAAGAAGTGTTGGAGCTGTGAAATGTTTGGACGTGACTTTTTTGAACGGATGAGTTTTTGTTGTAGGAGCCGAGAACGTGATTGTTTGTTGTGGGCCAAGGGAGAGGGTGGTTTTGGTCGATTTGTGGAGTTGGTAGAGAGATTCACGGGCGGAAGTGATGGCAGCAGCAACAGCCACTTTGTCATCCAGTTTATCAACCAGCTGGTCAACTAACTGGTCAGTTGGTGATGTCTTTAAATCTGAAACAATGTTCGAATCATCAGTCAAAGTGGTCGCTAACGTCTCCAACGCCTTCTTTACTTCGTCCCTCTCTCTGATAGCATTTGCTGCCACTCTAATTGCAGCGTCATGGTGATACAACGCCGAACTCAACTCCTGTCTGGCCTTGTGAAGCTGCTTACGCAATGTAAACACCTCCAATGCCAACGAATCCCACTCATTCTGGAATGTACTGAGAAGCGCAGGGATCGATGTGGCTGAGGTCGGATTTGGCGGTATAATATTACTGACTGGCTGTGTTATCGCTACAAGCTCCTCAACGGTCAACGGCTCATCGGTGATGGGGTCGGTGCCGCTGGTGGTAATGTAGTTGATGATGTGTTTTTTTTCAAATATGGCTCCACTTTTGGGTGATACCACGGGCTCTAAGGCCTTTTCTCCAGTGATTGAACATATCATCGTGGCGTGTGGTGGTGGTAGAGGAGGAGTTGTTGATGTTATTTGTTTTGGCTCATCTATGTGAGAGTTTTGAGTGGTGCACGCCCTGATGGATATGATTAGTGAGGGAAGGGGAGGAGATAGAAGAGGGTACAGGGGGAGAATGAGGCTAGAGGAGGAAAAGAGGCTAGGTAAATATAAGGAGATAAGTTGGTGGGAGCTTATATATATACCAGTAAGTTGTAGAAATCTTCACTAAGATTGTGTAGGCTGAAAATATCAAAACTTCAAATTTGTTAGTTCAGTGGAATAGTGAGCGAGCAGGTAGTAGTGCAAACTTCACGTATTGATATTGAAATTGAGATTCAGTGACTTCCTAGCCTGTACTGGGAATTAATACAAACGTGGCTAGCACAATTTCTTGCTAGTCTAATTGGTATTGGATCTGTTACTGTAACATAATCTGAATTCACTTTTCTTCAAGATAAGATTTATTCTTGAGGTTGATTCTTCGAGGCCTATTCTTAGAGACTTGTTCTCAAGACTCATATCCAGATACTCGGCAGCCTAACCTTAGAATCACAGTTAATACATACATACTCACCCATAAACTCAGGTGTATATCGGCTACTCTAAGTATCACGATGTTCGTTATATACAGGATAAATGAAAATTTTGCAGCCATTTTTCAGACGAGAGATCTTGACAGGTAGAGATATTTGGAGATACTTGAAGAACTGGTTAAGGTGACCGTCGTATTGGGGATTTTGCGAGGTCCTTTGTTTACAAGAAAGTCCTAAGGAGGACTTGCCAGTTCGTAGGAGGTTTATTAACCAAAGTATGAGAGCTAAGGTAAGTCGATCTGGAAGATACAGAAGGTACCAGACGAATACAAATATATATATACACAAAAGAGGTATATCTAGTAGTACATAATAGAAAGAAATACAATTCAACCACTGGCCCAAAACCGTTTTAGAGCTGCTGGAAGAGTCTTAGGGGGTGTAGCTTAGCTCATTTGCAGCTATTACAGACAAACTACTACATCATTAAGTCAAATCAGAACGTTTATAACCTGTACCACAGCAATATTTAGAAGTAAAATAAGGAGGAAAGAAAGAGATTAAAAGAAGTAAAGTCTAGCGATAAGCGAGGATTCATGGGTTGCTAATGTCGTTGTGAATAGTTTATGGGTAAGTTAACGAAAAGTCAGCTTTTAGATCAGTAACCTGCCAGTATAGTTCACTAGACCATATAGGCTAGGGCTAATCTAGCGCATTATCAGAGCATACATATCAAATCCATTACTGATATGATAGCAGATATAATAATGGACTAGTAGTGTTAAAACAGGTACTCACTATGCCTAAGATTGTCAGGGGAATTACAGGCTAGTGATGTCAATAATTCAGTAGAATGATCCAGTAGAATAATTCAGTAGAATAAAGCCTGCTGATCTTGACGTTTACGCCGAATTGTATAAGGGCAATTCACGACATTTTAGCAGCCAACGACATTTGAACGACATATTAGCAACCAAGTGATAACTAAGTGCTAACGAATAGTGACAAACAAAGAAGCAAATAACCTATAGCTTGCGAGGGAAAGGCTGATCTTCTATAAGGGCCATTCAATAAGGGAAACGCAATTCGAGCCCCTCTTAACTGATCACCTATTTCTCACTATCAAACGACAGGTCGTGATGTTCATAGGCAGCCTCTGGCTGAACCTTTCTATATCTTCTTCTTCCAGTACCGAAACAGCCACAACAGTGGCCCAACAAACTAAATATTACCACCAACAACGCAGCCACCACGCCAGACCAGATGAATGCATATAAGTTAATAGACAAGAACGTCTTGACACCAAACGACTCAGTCTCGTCATTAACTTTCTGTCTAACGAACAAGTAAGCCCCAGTAATCAACGCAGCAGCCACCAATGCCAAAATGAAAATTAACAACTGAAACAAAAAGTTAAGGAAAGATAAACAACACGAAGAAGGCGAACAACAGAAAGCAAGACACTGGATTACTATAGAGATGAATCCAAACGCACACACCACGATAAGGAGCACGAATGAGGCTTTCGTCAAGTTGTTCAAGAGTGTGAGTTTCAGTTCTATACCATTAGGCAAGCCAAGGTTCTCATAATTGAGGTTGTCGAGCAAAACCTTGAGCTCACTTTTGACAGTGGCAGTAATGATTGTAGAGCTACCATCTAGACTGTTGATTCTGTCGTTGATGGTGTTGTTCAACTCGGTTTTGATAAGCGTAAGAGGGTCGAATGCGTAGGCTGGCTTTGCAGGCGAGCACCATGTAATATTGACCTTGTTGCTGTCGAACGGTTTGAGGTATTTGTTGAGTTTGGAGTCAAAGGTCCGTTCGGTAGTGGAATAACCACGACAGTAGCCCCAGTAACTGATTGTATAAACGTCAGCAAGTCCAAGCTGCTCGTAAGAAAAGTTGTTGATGATATCAGATATTACTTCCTGGACAGTGGTGAGGATACCACCATCAGTAGGAATCGAAGAAGGAAGGGCGCTAGCAATAGCACTCGCAAGGGCTGTAGGAATCGAAGAGGGAAGAGCAGTTGGTACCGCTGTTGGAATTAAGCTTTCAAGGTTAGTAGGAACCGCTGTTGGAAGGTTGGTTCCCAAAGCAGTCGCTACGGCAGTGGCAATACTCGCCGTGTTGATATTGTTAACGAGAGATTCGATGTCTCTTTTAGCAACAGGTTCGCTAATTTCAATTTGAGCGAGATTACTCACCATACTCTCGAGATCTCTCTTTGTAAAGTCATCAAGCTTCAATAACTTGCTCAAATCAAGATTTGAAAGGTTGATGTTGAGTAAATATGTGTTTGTGAGGAAGGATTTGTTTGTGTAGGAGCCTGTGAGAGCAAATATCGACAACAACGTTGTGGCTAACGTCAAGAATATGATTATCACCCTGAAGAAACTAAACATCTTGGAATGGTTGAATTATGATAAGGGAGAGAGGAATAGATATGACAAGAGTAGTTGTGAAAATGTCAATAAATGAATTTCACAAGAAATAATAATTCTTCTCAGCAATCTATGGATATCTCAGAACGAAAGCTGGATCTGTTGACAATGTACAGTTTGGACTCTTTGTAGTAGTTATAAGACTCTTTGTAGTAGTTCAGAATTCTTAGAGCTCGGTATTTTTGGAGCGCAGTATCGATTTAGTTTCTAGAATCGATTTCTTTGTGGGATTCTAGTTTATATTTATAGGTGCACGGGTTTAATGCTATTTTGGTAGTATACTAACAAATTTGAGAGCACTCTTAAAAATGACGGACCTGTTCGTGCTTAAATACTCTGACCCAGGTACACCGATATTCCCCGTAACCATCTGATCTTCTCTTGGTTACTGGAGTGCTGGCTGACCGCTGGGAACAGTTATATTTAGAAGGCTGGTTGATCTGTGATGGTGTTATATACAGTACGAGTCATATTTTGTTCTATATTGCGATATTTACGTTTATCCATGAAAAGTCAAGATCACTATCTATGGAAGTTCAAGAATTAGCGGGAGAAGGCGCGGGGTATTGCGGTATATTGGCTAGACTATGGTGAGACTATGGTGAGAGTAGTGGATACTAGAAGTGAAGAGGAGGCTGTGAGTGTGTCATGTGAGGAAGACCCGTGACCAAGAAGCTCTGACTTAATTTCGGTTGCGACATCTTTTGGTGATTTCACTCTTGTGACAGGAAAGACTACCGAGGAGATCACTTATTTAGTGTAGGTAGGATGTAAAGTGTGACGGTGACGATTTCCACCCATTAAACGTCACTAAAGGTGAAATAAAGGTCAATTAAAGGTCAATTAAAGGCGAATTGGTCATTCTAGGTTAGTATCAGGAGGTGTGGTTTTGGTCACATTCTTGTGTCGCGACAAATGAGTGAAATTAATTGCACACATTTGGGCGAAGTCCATTACTCCAAAAGAAGATACTAAAGGCTGTAGCAAGAGAGTTAGTGGGGTATGGGTATGGTTATGTATGAGAGATAGCAAAGATTTAGATTGTAAAGATTATCATTTTACTTCAGGGTAAATATTGAGTCCCTTCTATTAAATTGTCGCAACTGTGTCGTAACTGAGAAAGTTGTGTCGGATTTCTAAATTGATAGATACTTTGAGTTTGAAACTCCTAAATCTGACATAATTAGATGGATGTAACTTCAGTATAGAATTACGGACGGTGGTAGATTTATTTTATTCATATTGGCGTGTGTCAGTTTTCTGGGTCGAGTTTCGAATACACCTGTCAACTCTTCCATGTAAACTCTTGTCATTATCGGCTCACCCAGGTAAGCTCAGCCAGGACCAATTTATCAAGTGTACCATATAGATCTCTGACTCTACGATACTACTTTTTTAAAGCTCTGACTATACGACACTATTGTTTTCAAGTTTATCATGGAAATCTTGTCGCAAACAGTGTCGCGACATTTTTCACCTCTTTAGAAATACTTATCTTACTACATATTATACAAGAATTAATCCTCTAAATCATCAAAACCATCTAACAATTCCTTTTCCAACTCGTCAAGCTCTTCGGATGACATTTCAGCGTTTCCTTCGGCCTCTCCCTCAACTTTTTCACCAGACTCATCATCAGCCTCTCCTTGGTATCCATTTTTTTGTCTCTTCCATTCAACTCCGTTCGAATCATCTTCGTGGACTCTCTTTTTTATACTAGAGTCGGGTTCAGCAGAAGGTTGTGTATCTTCAGAGTTTATGCTGGTATCAGGTAATATATTGGAAGTGTTGGAATCACCAAAATTAGAATCATTAGATTCACCAAATTCATGAGACTCGGTTTCAAAATCGATATCTGCTTTGGTTTCGTCGGCTATAGCCTCTATTTCGTCCACTTCATCAGCATCGTCCGCTTCATCATCGCTTGTATCTGCCAAAAAATCGTCAACCTCCTGGTTAGCGTCGTCCAAATTATACTCCTCTACTTTGACTCTCAGCCTCTCTAAAGCTTTCTGATAATTCGCAATATCCTTCTCGTTCACTTTCCAACCATCTTCCTGCTCGCCAATCAAATACTCCGTCTCATCAACCTGTGTCCATCTGCTCAAACATGCAAACAACCAATCAGGGTTGACGATCTTTACGTGTGGTAGCATTTTCTTTGCAACTCTAGCCTTGAACGTTGGCCCTCCACCGTTGGTGGGGTCTCGACAAACGACGTGCGTTACATGTGGATATACTTCGGTGACCACCTGAACACCAAACTGTTTACACCAAATAACGATGTCTGCAGTCTCGATCTTCAATCCTATGGGGATAATCCCGGAGAAGAGGATGACAATTCCTGTCAAGCATTTGCTTTTCATCTCAGGAATGATGTGGGTGAGATCTGGTTTCTGGATGGCGACGGTGGACCCATTTTCAGTCCTGCGTCGTCTAGACTTACGTTCGTGTCCCGACTCCTCGTACTTCTCCAACATTTTGTAGTATTCGCCGTGGATATTAATCAACACTTTTTTGAGCGAGAAAAGTTCTGTGTCGTCATCGTAGAGCAAGTTGTCATCCTCATCGTCCAGAGACTCTTGTGAATTCACTGTGGATAATTTGTGAGTATCTTTTGTAGGTGGAGGAGTGACTGAGTCGCTAAGGTCACCAGATTCTTCAGATTTATCTCCATCTTTCTTAGGTTCTTCGGAGCCTGGGGAAACTGATTCTTTTTCAATTGCGGTTCCATTCTCATTAGTACCTTCTACAGTATTGAGCGTTTCTGCTCCTTTTTCAGGATCTGTTGTTGTTCTTGCTGGGTGTATTGATGCAGCGGCTCCATTTCCCTCGCCAGCTCTATGTAACATTTCCAAATCATGTTGTAACCTGGCCAAAGGCCTATCTATCATTTGTTGTTCAATGGAATGGTTTCTGCTGATCGACTGTTCAATCAATAGGTCTCGATTTGCTTCACCTCCTGCTAATTCGATGATTCTATCCACTGGAGAGATATCCACTTCCTTACCCTCCTCGGCCTTTTTTTCTTTCTCCTTTTCATTTTCCTCCATGGCTTCTAGTCTTGCAATGGACTTTCTACCCCTACCAGGTCCTGTTAACTGACCGTTTTTCTTTGGCAAAAAGCTTGAATTTATATCACCAATACCCACAAAGAAATCATATGGAATAACCTTGATTAAGTTGCTTTCCCACTGCCAGACATCTCCTCTGTCATCAATAATTACCACCATTGACTGGTCCACAGGAAACAACCGCTTCAAGTTTTTATGGGTTAAAGAACCACTCTCGTCTCTGCTAAGGATTCTGTCGCCGAAATACTTTCCGTCTGGATCAATGATCTTTGCTATAGAGAGGGCATAGTTTCTTGTGGCCATGGTATAAATATGGAGCTCATAGAATTTTGTGATCTCTTCTAAGAATTCCTTTAATCCTGGTCTGACTTTCACATAATAGGTACATTTGGATGGTAAGATTTTGGGACCCATCCAGTTTAATGGTAAGATAGGCTCTTCAACCAAGGTAAAGATCTCCACATCTTTGACAGCGTTGTAGTTTGGGTTAGAGGAACTTGACTGCCATTCTCCGACGGTCGGATCGACTGTAGCATGGATTACAGTCTGGTCTAGATCTACCACAAGGATCAACTTTTTCTCCTTGCTTAACCGAGTTGTAGATGTCTCTTCGAGTTTTGTTGCTTCGTCCAAACTGATCTTTAAGCCTCTATTGTCGTATGACATTGAGATGGTTGCTCTGTCTTCAAATGTGTAACCTGTATAATTTTTTTCGTCCTTGATGGCCTTACCACACAAGGCACATAGTCCCTCGTACTGTACCGTGTGTGTGCACGATTCCTTGACACTGAATAATCTCATTTCACCATCGTCGATTTTTTGATTGATTCTGATATTTATATCATCGATTTCTCCCTCTAAGGGACTCTCAAACGTCCCTATACGGTCCACGGGTATTGGAGGCGCTTCCTCGTCCTTCTCCTCGAAATCCACGTATTTATACTTGAAAATAGGTTGGAATTTTTCCACGACATCTCCTTTGGAGTGTATAATTGAGATTATGACGATTGGAAACGGTACAGACGTCTGGAACTTGATAGGTGTCGACATTTTGACTGAACTTTGATGTGTATGTGTTGTTTTGTTAGATCCAGTAGGTAGATCTGGTGATTTCAATATATAGTCACGTGTGTATAGTCACGTGAAAGTACTGATCACTATTATTTAGAATAGCTCTGTGTTAGCTCTCTTTTTGAAGCTATTGTAGAATATATTGTAGCTGTAGGATATAGCCACTTTATTGCTCGTGTATGTAGTCTTTTTGCAGTTGTACGAGTAGATGATCTGAAGGAGGTAGCGGTAATTGACACTAGAAATCCTTAGATTCGGTAAATGTCTCTAGAAATCTGTAGATTGGGTATATGTCACTTGATTTTGCTAGTTGTCTTCTTTATATCTTCTAGGTTCCTTTTTAGCTTTTAGATTGATATCTCTAGCTTTATCTCTCTAGATTTCCTATAAGTTTGGCCTTGTTGATCGTGTCTTAGAAGACTATAACTCAACTTCCACTCACCTGATATATAGGCAATTTCCTCTACTTAGAGAGCAATTTTGACGGTCCTTTTTGTATAAAACTTCTGAGTTATAAAACTTCTCCTTAAAATTGCTTAGAATTTGGGTCAAATTAATGGGGTCAATTTCTGGCGTACGATGGAGATTCTTATTTGAAAATGATGAGAAATTCGGTACAAAGTTGATTATTGCGATTAGAAGAGACTTTCCGTTTGATTTGTGTGATGGAATGATGCTTGTTGTGGAGATGTTTGTTTGTATTTGAATTGAAATGCGGCAATATACGACATATCAAAATATAACGACACGTTGGAACGACATTTTTCGATTCATGTCGTGCGTGTACCACCATTAAAATGGATGCAAAAAGACAGATAGTACCAAATTATGTAGACAGCTACATGTGCAGGGGATGACTAGGGGTATGAAATGTATCTTAGTGTGAGGATCCAGCTTTCTATAGGTAATTGATTAGAAAATCTGAAACACCCTTGCTAAAAACGACTTCCTATTTGTGAATTGTGAAATTTTGACTTGGTATATCTCTACATATACTATCTTACTCGTACTAGATAGGTTCAAGATAACCAACTAGGCGAATATCAGACGTTTACTAGAGCGTCTTACTACAAATATAAAACCTTCCCTTGTGGCTTTATCTACAAGAACATTCATTTACTTGGTTCTCCAAACTGTGAAGACTAAGAAAGTCCCGCCCCATATAGTCTCTTCGAGTAAACTCTGTCTGGATTAGTATTACACCGAATAAATTTTACTATCCAAGGCTGAAAAGTTATCTAGGGCTAACTTAATTGGATCTATACCTGGCCCTTGGGTCTCCTATGTTTAACTTAATGTGTAGTTATATGCACTCCTTTATTTTTCTATATGCACTCCATTTATATATGCAGGTTTTCGATGTGGTTGTAAATCCACCAAATGGCAGTAAGATTCAAACAACCTCTTTACTATGAATGTATTGGATTTGTTAGGTGATAGTCACTGTCACTTGGATGTCACGTGTACTAAGAATGACATACGGGAGCTAGCGGAAAGGTTGAACACGTCTCAATTTGAGGGACGCCATGACTTCTTTCATATTATGACTACCAACCACTTGGATTTGGAGTTGATGGACGAATTGTTGGAGCAGTTAGACGGCGGTGTGGTTGTTCCGTACTGGGGAGTACATCCCTGGTATAGTCATTTGTTCTGCGACGAGCTGAAATTGCCTCTGAGTTTCAGTACTGCGGAGGAGGCTATGAAGGATCCAAGTACTGATAGTTTGACTAACCAGGACGAATCAACTACAGCGAAGGGAGATTCTCGGAACGGTAAGGAGAAGAACTTGGAGATTCCATCTCTGAATGATCTCAATGATGTAATTGCAACATTGAACGAGGTGCGATTAAAGGGGACTCTCAAAGATAGCTCAAGTACTTCCGCAACTGCCTCTAGAAATATAGATACACCAGCTTCTGATGAAACGTCTCCTGAACCATCTCTGGCCCCCCGAACTCGTTCCTTGCTAGAAGAACTCAAATATACCCACTACAACTCTGTCCTAACCCCACCTCCAACGCCACAACTTCTCGCAGTCCTTCCCCAGCCCATAGATATACATAGCCATCTCAACAGAATCCGGTCGCTAATCAAGAAATATCCTCAGCTCAAGTATGGAATAGGTGAAATCGGTTTAGACCGAATGTTTCGAATTCCCCTGAACGGATACTTTGGCAACCAAATACAACCAATGGAAAACCAGAAACTCTCATACAGCCGTGTTAGTATGGACCACCAACAGCATATCTTCAAACTTCATCTTGCACTAGCAGAAGAGTTGGAGAGACCTGTATCTCTCCATTGCGTGAAAGCCCATGGGTCACTCTATAACATAGTGACCGAGTACCCCAAAATCCCCAGCATTATTCTCCATTCATATAGCGGCTCGTTGGAGCAGGCAAAGATGTGGATGGGATTTTACAGTAAATCTTCTCAGCGTCTTTATTTCTCACTTTCAAACTTGATAAACGGCGTTGACAAGAAAGCTACCTTGCTTCGAGACATTGTCACAGGACTTGAATCTGAACAGCTATTGATAGAAACTGACGTCAGTGTCGATAAGTATTTGTGTGGAAAAGAGCTGCGTGACGTAACTAGCGGGAGAGTGGTTAAGGAACAAGCTACCAAAGAGGCTATGGAAGCCAAGGAATCCGCAACTACTAAGGAAAATGGAGATTCTACTTCTAACAACACTCAAGAAGTACCAACAGAAACGCAGCCTACCTCTATTTTTCCTCCTCCTCGCAGGGAGAAGGATTACTTCCACAACTTGTTAGAGATTTATAGAAAGATTTGTGTGATTAGAGGCTGGGACTTGGAGGTGGAACATTGGAGAATCAGAGGAAATTTGAGAGAATCAATAAAATGAGGCAACACTGAGGCTTGTTATTAGAGATGAGGACCTCAGTGGATCATACAGTGAAAAATCTTCGATTATACAGTGACTCATCTTCAATTGGTCTCTAAACTCAAAGATCGTATTTCTGCAGTCGTATTTCCGCAGCAAATCAACAGTTTCTCTTCTTGACAGCCATCAGTCTCACCTACAATTGGAAAAGTACTCTAGAGATACCCTCATATCCACAAATACCCAGGACTATCGTCAATATTCGTGCTTCTGCTAGTGCCACTGACAATCAAATGAATTTCCTATCATTATACTCGTAATCTATCAGAGTTAACTTCAATATATCACTAGAAATATATCTTCAGGATGGATGGAGACTTAAGCCAGTTTTTGCAATTCTTTGTATGCAGGAACTATTCAGAAAAGTCGATTAAGTCGAGTCTCTTTCTCTTCAATCTATATTCTACAAATGTTCTTAAACTTAAACTTAATTTATTATGGACATAAAGTATAGAAATCGTTGGTACGTATTCGACATTGCTGTTGTTGTGGGAGTCTCTTATTGATATTTGTGACCTGCATGTAATAAATTTTCGGAGTGTATATAATCGGTCTCCGAGAATTCTCGGAGATTATGAACTCCGGGTTCCAGACCTCGGCCAGGAGAGTCAATTGACCAGATACAGATCCGAGCAATCAATGAAGATGGCTCCACACAGTGAAAAACGTCTTCAGAATAACAATTCCTGAATTGGAGTAGAACTTTTCAAGCTGTAAATATTAATTTTTCAACTAGACCGCTCACAATTCAACCTTGTTTCGCTCTGATGACTTGTTTCGCTGCTTACAATCTAGATCTGATGATATCAACGAATTCTGGCTTCAAACTAGCACCACCGACCAAGAACCCGTCAACATCGACCATTTCCTTGAATTCTGGAGCGTTCTTACCGTTGACACTACCACCGTACAAGATTCTGACAGTTTCAGCTTGTCCTTTAATGGTGGTTCTCAAGTGGTCTCTGATGGCCTTGTGGGTATCTTGGGCATCTTGTGGGGTAGCAGCTAAACCGGTACCAATAGCCCAGACTGGTTCGTAAGCAACGACGACATTAGACCAGTCAGAGACGATCTTGGAGACGGCATCCAATTGTCTAGCACAGACTTCGATGGTAATACCAGCCTTACGTTCTTCCAAAGTTTCACCGATACATAAGATGACGGATAAACCTTGTTCCAAGGCGAACTTGGTCTTTTCAGCGACAAAGTCGTCGGTTTCCTTGATGATGGTTCTTCTTTCAGAGTGACCAGTCAAAGTCCAGGTGGCACCTAAGTCCAAGATTTGGGATGGAGCAATTTCTCCAGTGTAAGCACCGGAAGCCTTAGCGAAGACATTTTGGGCAGAAACGGAGACGGTGGATTGCTTGTTGGCAAGAACGGCGGCTTCAAGGTATGGAGCTGGTGGAGCGACAACGACCTCGACGTTGCTTGGGAGATCGGCCTTGTTAAGGTTCTCAATGATGTCTTGAACGGACTTCTTAGTACCGTTCATTTTAAAGTTACCTCCGACGAAGAATACACGTGCCATGTTGATTGTTATTTGTAGTTGTGTTGATGATATTGGTGGTAAAAACTGGGGGGGACGGTGAGTTTTTATACTCGGCGTTGAGGGCAGCGTTGATCCGGGATCACGTGGTAATACTCAGGTGACTTGAAGACCTCTTGACGAATGCGGTGACACCTGACGAGGTCTGTGGAATAGGAAAAATTGTCTAAAGAAAGTTGGATCTACTTAAGTATCTGCTAGATGTGATATAGCTATCTATCCACCAATTAACTAGCCCATAACTCTCTAATTACCACCTTCTCTCGCTGAACCTACCCCGGGCCATACTGGTTCGCGCACACTATTCCAGAAGTCTCATGATGTATGCGACCACCTGACAGACTCGAGTACCAGGTGAGGTTGATGCAATTTTCTACAGGAGACTCTGGAAAGCCTCAATGTGATCATATGAAGAGGTTTGGAGAGTTTGGAGAATTTGGCAAGATATGTTTATTATTAATATCTCACCGTTGCTCTGGTAGTAAATTTACAGTTCAAATGTCACGTGACGTATTCAAATCCTACTCCTGTTTCAAAACGAATACCTAAACTTCCCAAAGGGTTGGTGGGATGCCAACTCAAGTTGTAGATCTGAATGAAAGAAATTAATGAGATTTCGGTCGGCCCGAATTGGGATCTTTTTTCGCTGTGACGTCAATTGCTGTTAACTATGGAAAAATCTCGGTCTCTCCATCAAGGACCGGCCAGTAGTGGTTATTGGTGAATGCACGACTTCTGTGATACTAACCAAAAAACAGCTGAGAATAACCATCACGGTTCATAATAGTTGATGATGCAGATTTCTTCTACTACTAAACGAGGGATATTTTTTGGAGTCACCTTGAACCTCGGGTAAGAATTTAGCTACAAAATATGGCTGCAAAATGTCGTTCTTAAGCTTCTCTATGTATAGTTGGTTGTCGCACGACTTTTGGGTGCAAAATTGTTGTGATAGGAGAGATAGTCCAGCCCTAGCTGATCGATGAGAGATAACGTGACGCATCCCAGAGAAACACAATTGTTCTGTTCTAATACATATTAGTTCCCCTGACTGTAAGTGGGAATAAATGGTGGTGGAGGTTTAGTGGGGGATATTATGAAATCGGTAGGAAGTATGATTCACACCTTAACTCGAAACTATTACTCTCCTGCCTATTTTTATAAGCTATTTAACATCTGAAACATCTCTACAACAATTGGAGGCGTCGAAAGTAAATTCCGAGCACCCATAGCATCTTTAAGACGGGTACTAAGCATTATACAACTTTTATCAATATATACTGTAGCGGAGAAATAAATAGTTTTGATCAGCGCCTGTAGCAGCCAGTTAGCGGTATCTCCCGGTTAGCGGTGTCGGTAACTGGGTAGCTCAAGGAGAACTTGCTCGTTCGAGTGGCTAGTTTTAAATTGTAGCTACCGGACGTTCTCCCTACCTATTTAGTGGTGACACTTTATTACTCCCAATCTCTAGGCGAGTTCCTGTTGAGTTCCTGTTGAGCTTCTCTATGATTCTGGACCTATTTCCTATTTCCTAATTCTAATTCCTCATTAATTCACATCGTTCACTCGGAACTCTCCCTAGATCCTCCGTACTATTCGCCTCGCTCTGATCATTCAACGAAAACCTCTCCAAGCCAACCTTTGCTCTGCCAAACTTCTCCTTCAACTCCTTATTCTTACCTCTATTGCTCTTGATCGCCTCTTTCTGGGCCTCTATAATACTCTCCACGTCCATATCACCAGGGTTCAACAACTTGTTCTTCGAGTTGAAGCTGACCTCATCAGCAAACTCCTTTCTGATCTCGGCGTCGATTTCATCCTCCGGTAAGTCGTCCCATGTGAGTAACGGTGTTTTCAATCTGAACCGTCCTGATTCTTCTTCCTTCTTCATAATTATGTACTGACAGTGAGGAATGTTTTTGAGTGATTCAAACTCTTCGTAAGACCACCGGAACCATTTCATGAGAAATACTCTGGCCCAGATCCCATGCGTTACAAGCACGAGGATATTAGGGAAGTCGGGTTGTTGAAACTGACGGAACAACGACTCGTTGAAACTCGCTATACGATCGTAGACGTCAGCAGCACTTTCTCCGTGAGGAATTCTGTAGAAAAAGTGGCCATAGTGAGCACGTTCCTCCCAAATCTGCTCCATTTCCTCTGGTGTGGACTGGAAATTACCAAAATCCTGTTCACGCATCCTTGGCTCCTCGTACACTTTGTGGGTAACGTCGGGAGCGGTGATTCCTTTGATGATATTATTACATGTTTGACGGGCACGGAGGTATGGCGATGTGTAGAAGAGAATAGAACGAGGATTGTTGGTGCAGCCGTTAGTTTTTGCATCATCAAAACACTTTTGTGAAAGAAATTCGTTAAAAACCTTTCCTGCTTCGAGGGCCTGCTCGTGGCCCTTGGCCGTAAGCGCTACCTTGTGGTTTGAGGTGAATCTGTTGACTTGTTTGTCACAATTTCCTTCTGACTCTCCATGACGGACAAGAAGTATGTACTGTGGGTTAGTAAAATGTTGAATTTGAGGTGGTGACTCTGGAGTCTTCGGAGTATAATTGGAGAGACATCCGTGGACTTGATGGATATAACCAGCGGAGGGTATCCTGGTGAGTCTATGAATATCAAGGGCGGTACAGCCACTAGAATTTAGGGCTGGCAGATTCGTAGCTCCACCATTCTGGCGATATTGGAGTCACTGCACTAAGTCGCTAGGGCCAGATGTAGCGAGATAAGTAACGGTCAATTTAATTGTGACGTTTGATTTCGTTATAAACTTCTTTTATTACTCTCTGGCTACTTCTTTCATCATTCCCTGACTATTTCCTCAGTATATATCGCTCTTTGGCTGTCACTTCTAGAGGCTGTCACCTAGAGGCTGCCACTAACTGCCCCCTCGGTATTTCGCTCGGTGTCCCTATTTCCTCTATAACGTCTGGATATTCATTTCTCACTGTTTCGGGTTATTTCCACACTGACTGGCTTCTTCTGACTCGCCGTATTTGCCGCTGGCTGCCTCCAGGTCTCCATTTTGGTGGGTATCACAAGACGCCGATATAAAACTCCTAGCGACAGTCCACTAGCTCGCATCGCCTACTCGGTCTCCCTACGCTGTCTCTGTTTATACATACTTTTGGTCTCGCCATCGTTCTCTAATGACTCTGCAAAACAATAGTAGCGGTAATTTTTGGTAAGCACAATTTCTTGGTTTGTGTATGGTTCCAATCGGCGGGTCACGTGTGTGGTAGCGCTCGAGTGAAGGGGATAAGAACTTTACCTTTGCCCCGAGCAGGAGATTGGATCACAGTGAGTTGGAGGAATATAGTGGATGGCAGAGGTCGGCGAAATAGTTTAGTTAGAGCCAAAATGTGTAGTAATTTGTAGTATAATCGAAGTGATGAGAGAAATTGAAGAAGAAATTAGTGAGAAGGAAGTGAGGAAAATGAATAATCAGAGTAGTTAGTGAGGAATTGATGGAGATTTATGATAGATAGCGCCAAATTCTTTAAATCTACTCACTAAATTGTGAGATTTCTCGCTATATCATCACAATTCCTCGCAAAATCATCAACTCTCCTCACTAATTTATCTTCATTCCTCACTAACTCATCAACATCCTTCTTATTTCCTCGCTAATTGCTAAGTTTCAACTACAGTTTGTCTAATAAGTTTATGGATTATTGTTGTGGTGCTATATACTTATCGGCATACACTGTTTTGAGGAGTAGAGAGTTTAATTTGTGTAATTTGTTCACCCCAAGCCCATTAGGAGACACCTGAGTCTATAGGATGGTCAATGAATCTCCTAAATAGTTCTGTTGGTCCATTCAAACTATAGTGAATATGAATTTACCCAATACTTTAGGATCACTAGAAATTCAGTCTTTCGATAGTTCAGCTGAGGAGTTTATTCCTGCTCTGATCGATTTAATAGTTATTTCCCAGAGAATTTTATAGTTATTTCCCAGAGTAATTCATACAAATCTCAAACTGAGAAGAACACTAAGAATAGCGATAAAGACTATTCAATAATTAATGAGTACCAATAATATAATATTCAGTAAACTTCACTAATAATCAGTAATCTCCACTAACACTCAGTAATCTCCACTAATACTCAGTAATCTCCACTAATACTCAGTAATCTCCACTAATATTCAGTAATATCCACTAATATTCATATTAAATAGTCACAAATACTTCGCTACGCTCAGTACTTGCTCACTGATCAAGTATTCGCTTCGCTCATAGTTATCTTAAGACGAAAGTTTCAACTTTCTTTCAATCCCGAAACTCTTTGTCAACTCCTCGTCACATCTCTTCAACACATCGTCTGCTAATACATCAATAGCATGACTGTGTAACATATTTCCAAACCTCGAAGGTTCAACTGGTAATTTGAAGATAGATCTCCATTCTTCACTATCCAATTCCTTTTCGCCCTTCTTTGCTCTCTCCAAGTTTTCCAACTTTCTTTGTTGTTTCCATTGGGAGATCTTGGATTGTTCCTTTTGGAGTTGACGTTGGTAGTAGTTGAAGTTGTTTTGGTCGTAGTTGTAAGAGTCGACCTGGCTGTAGAGGGATTCTAATAATTTGGCAGTGACGTTTTGGTTGGAGGATAACTTCAAGACGTCGAATTCATCATCAGATGATGTAAGGTTGCTTGTCTTTAAGTACATGTCTACTAAATGTTGGTTGTGAACTTGGATTGGAATCTCGTCAAAGATATTCAAGAAGGATAACTTGTTGTTTTCCAATTCCTTGGACTTCCACTTACCGTCGAGGTAGGCTCCAATGAAGTTTTCACTCAATCTTAAACATTTTAACTCGATTTCCTTGCCGACGGACGACATGTTGTGGATGATGATAAAGGCATTCTTGTTGGTCAATTGTTGTTGGGCCAAGCCTTCTACAAGTTGTGTGGTGACGAAGTTTCCGGAGATGGTGGATTGGAACCAACCTTGGAACTCAAGACCGTAGCCTAAGCCCTTCAAGCTGTCCAAGATTTCTTGCTGGTATTTGGCACCGCTTCTAGATTTGAATGATCCTCCTTCGTATTGGTCTGGGTATGGGAACGGGAAAGCGTGCGAGATGTCGATAGATCCTTCATCGTCTTCGAAACCGAGAAGAGTTCCTGAAAAGAGAGATGGATAGTTCTCAGAAGTGTGTCTTATTAAAGACAAGAGAACACTCGATTGGATCGAGATTGAGTTGGCCGTAGGGGCTTGGTATTTTTTGCTGAAAGTTAGTATTATTCGTGGTAAGAGTAACAACGATGGAATAACGTTTGAGAACAGATATGGATACGTGGACTAGTTATATCGAAAGTAAGAGATCATCTAAAACTTTGAAGATCTGGCTAAGGATCGGAGGCTGGTGGTTCCAGAATTATGCTCTGCATATCACTGCTGTGTGAATACTGCTGTTCCAGTTCACATACTACTACTGTTCAAGTTCTCCTGCTACTACTGATCCAGTTCTCGTGTTGTTGCTTCCGCAAATTTGCAAGCTGTTCTTAGTACTTTTAAGATCTTATTTGCTCTTCTTGATTCTCGCTAGTGGCATTCAAATTCATTCTCTTTAAGTCCTGCGTGTTCCTGGTAGTCTCCCTAGAGTTGCTAGCGGTTGCCGACGTCTCCTGGTTCTCGCTGTTCGTTTTTTTCTTCGATTGTTTCTCCTGCTAGATCATCAGTCTCGGACCTTGATCTGGGCTGCTCCGGCAGTCTGTACTATACATACCTTTGTCTAGTGGCCATAGTTAATACTGTCTCCAACTTATACTACCAATTTGTTTTCCAGTTTTTTTTTCAGTCTGAAAATTTCTCCAATGGATTATGTAATCACTTATGTAAGATTTGAGATTTGCAGCCAGGACGTGTTGCTGATGGCAGCTGGTTAGCAAAGTGGTCAGTAAGTGGAGTAATGGTTGTGATGACCTTAATATGAGGTATTTTAAACTAGGATACGTTTGGTGAAGAATAGGCAAAATTTGAGACGTAAGATAAAGTAACGGTCCTAAGAAGTAGGTTAGATTTAGTACCGGTCCTAAGGGGTAGTATGTCAGATACAGCGAGACTTGTGGGGTGATCCCAGTAATACTAAATTTCTTTTATCATCATGTTCAAATAATCCATGATTTCTGAAGTAGACGTTAAGGTTTTAAAGAATGTTTAGTAGCTCTTAAATAGTAATGTAACACCATAAAGAGTGTCGAGCACCAAGTGAGTCAAAGTAATAGAGATTGGCTTTCAAAGTCTATACTTTAGTTGATGAGTACAGTTTTCACCCCACCAGAATTACCATCACCTTGGACTTGTGGGTTAACGAAAGTGTTGGTTGCAAAACTGCTTATGTAATCGTTGCTTATGTAATTGGCTACTTTTATATGGCTGCAAATACTTTATCCTACGAAATAAGATTAATGTACTTAAGGGACAATTATTTGTAGTTTTTGGGTTAGATATTGTTAGAAATATTAATAGTAGCTATAAAAAAGGCTGTCCTTTGGTAACGTTAATTGGTGTAGCTTGCCTGTAGTTTTCCAGAGAAGGATTCTCGGTGTACAGATCCGTCGAGCACCACATTAGAGACAGAAGAGTTAAATGCGAGTGTTGAGGAATTGGCTCACTCTCTATTCTCGTAGAAGAATTATCACACTCGCTATTCCTCCCATTAGAGGTATTACTCTCTGTAGCTTGATAATTTGCACCGGATGGAATTCCTTCTTAATCTAAATAGTACTGTTATTTGCATTAATATTTAGTTACACGGTGGTGGCCATGTCTCATAGTGGCATTACTGTAAGAACTTGTGTGCTCCATCCTCACTGAATTAATTTTAAGTTTCCATTTCATCATTCCTTGAGATTCTATAGTCTAGTTCGATAATCTTCATACACGATCTCGGGGGCTTTCGAATTCTGATCGAATATATCGGGAGCTTGGAGACATCATGAGAAGTATTAGTAGAGATTAATCTTGTAAACGTCGTCTTTTCTTACACAATCATGCCTAAATCAATATCTCTTTACGTTTTATAGATCTTCAGCAGTATTCAAAGAAATGGTCGTGCGAGCGACGACAGAAGGTTATATACTGCCAACTCCATGTTGAATATTGTGAGTAATCACTGTTTAAAATTGCTAGGAATTCGTATGTAATATATTGGGGAATATATCAGGTGATTCAATATCTCAAATTAGTTAATACAGGCAATTTTCATCAATATTTCACTAGCTGAATCTACCGATGTTTGTGTACTGCATATAATATATATATAACCCCAAGAACATTTAGAGTTAGATTATTTGCAGCTATTTAATACTGAGAGAATATACTACTGGTACTCAGTAATTTATTGGTCCTCTACATTGCTATTCGTGATCATTCTTCTTAGTAAATGTGAGTTTTCTCACTATATAAATACTGAACGTAACGAAGTATTTAACGAGATGTATCTATAAGTCACCAATTAAGTCACTTTATTTCACCCTAGTTCACTGTGAGTCAATATACCAATCTAGCCAAAAGATATTCAAACACTTCAAGATCAGAAATACCTCGGTATGCCCAGCGTTTGCTCAGTTTCATTTAGATTTACTAAATCTCACTATTCAAAACTCCTCTAATTCACAAATAGTATTAGTATTTGCTCACTAATCATTATTAAAAACTCTTTCAATTCACAAATACCTCGCTACGCTCAGTATTTACTCCCTATTTGCTCACTAATCACTATTCAAACCCTTCTTCTCTCAAATACCTCGCTACGCTCAGTATTTATGAGTCAACGAGCTAATTCCTAATCTGTCCTCACGTGATCACACCCTCCTCATTTTAAATAAAAATTTTCAACAACTTCTACTCTAACCACCACTAAGATGTCCACACCAATCGAACAAATTACTGAGCAAGTTCAGAAAACGTACTTAGATGACGTTACTGGGGAACAAGTCTCCAAGACGGAATTGAAAAAGAGACAAAAGTCTCGTGCCCAAGAAGCCAAAAAGGCAGAAAAGGCAGCCAAGGCAGCCGCTACTGCTCCTAAGGTATCCAAGAAGAAGGACCAGCTTGCGGACTTGAATCCTAACCAATACTTCGAGATCAGATCTCGTCAGATCGAGGAGCTCAGAGCCGCCAACAACGCCGACCCTGCTGCTTTCAACCCTTACCCTCACAAGTTCCATGTGTCTTTAGGGTTACCAGAATTCATCAAGACTTACAAGGACTTGGCCAGAGGTGAGACCTTGAAGGATGTTGAGGTGCTGGTTTCCGGTAGAATTATGACCAAGAGAGAGGCCGGGTCAAAGTTGAAGTTTTACGTTTTGAAGGGTGACGGTGTTCAGATCCAAATCATGGCCCAGATCCAGGATGTCGCCAACGAGGCCGACTACGAGGTAATGCACGAATACTTGAGAAGAGGTGACATCATCGGAATCAAGGGATACCCAGGCCGTACTTCTCCAGCCAAGGGTGGTGACGGAGAACTCTCTGTGTTTGCCACGTCCGTCCAGCTCCTCACTCCTTGTTTGCACATGTTGCCAACCGAACATTTCGGATTCAAGGACCAGGAAGCAAGATACAGAAAGAGATACCTCGATTTGATCATGAACGACAATGTCAGAGACCGTTTCAAAGTCAGATCGTCCATCATCACGTATATTCGTAAGTTCTTGGACAACCGTGACTTTATTGAAGTTGAGACTCCAATGATGAATGTTATCGCCGGTGGTGCCACTGCTAAGCCATTCATCACCCACCACAATGACTTGAACCTTGATATGTTCATGAGAATCGCTCCTGAGTTGTTCCTTAAGGAATTGGTCGTTGGAGGTATGGACAGAGTCTACGAAATCGGTCGTCAATTCAGAAACGAAGGGATCGATATGACCCACAACCCGGAATTCACCACATGTGAATTCTACCAAGCCTACGCCGATGTGTTTGACTTGATGGATATGACCGAATTGCTCTTCTCTGAAATGGTCAAGGAAATCACCGGTGACTACGTCGTCGAGTACCATCCTAACGGTAAGGACGAGGCCAGCTACCAGTTGGACTTCTCCAGACCTTGGAAGAGAGTCAACATGATTGAAGAATTGGAAAAGGTCTTCAACGTCACCTTCCCATCTGGTGACCAGTTGCACACCGAAGAAACCGGAAAGTTCTTGAAACAGATCCTTATCGACAACAAGTTGGACTGTACTCCTCCTCTTACTAACGCCAGAATGTTGGACAAATTGGTGGGTGAGTTAGAAGATGCTTCCATCAACCCAACCTTCATTTTCGGCCATCCTCAAATGATGTCTCCATTGGCCAAGAAGGACAGAAACATTCCTGGTTTGTGTGAACGTTTCGAGGTCTTTGTTGCTACCAAGGAGATCTGTAACGCATACACTGAGTTGAACGATCCATTTGACCAGAGACAGAGATTCGAAGAACAGGCCAGACAAAAGGACCAAGGTGATGACGAAGCCCAGATGGTGGACGAGGTTTTCTGTAACGCTTTGGAGTATGGTTTGCCCCCTACTGCCGGTTGGGGTTGTGGTATTGATAGATTGGCCATGTTCTTGACCAACTCGAACACTATTAGAGAAGTTTTGTTGTTCCCAACCTTGAAGCCAGATGTTGCAAACGAGCAGAGTGAAGCTAAGTAGGGAGCCAGGACAAGCCAAGACGAGCCAAGACAGCCAAGACGAAGCGTAGCGAGTCTGGGCGAGAGAATTAAGCAAGTCTGGTTTAAGAATTTAGCGTGTCAGAGTCTTAGAATTAAGCCACTCGAGTCTTGAGTCTACAAAGATTCAAATCCTGAAAAAATACCGTGATTTGTATCCCGTGACTTTAAAAATCATGTTTCTCCACACTGCTGATTTGCATGGTAAATCATAGCCACAATAAGCGGTGGTACTCAAGACTTTCTCATGAACCTGAACTAGGTTCTGGCGACTGTTATTCAGTCTCGCTTGTCTTGATTTTGTTCCAGTCCGTTGCTAGTTTCCAACAACCAGTCTGTTGCTGGTAGGGCTATTCCTCTCGTTCCTCATTTGGACTGTCAGCACTCTTATATGCCCTTGTTACTCGTAGATGGTAACTTTCCACAACTATAAGTCTCCATAGACTTAAGATATTGCAGCCGATGAGGTGCAAGGCTCATAATTTTAAATGTATAGAATATTGTCTCTGATTATGTAATCGGCGATATTGTGAAAATGTCGTAATGTAATAGTAAGAGATGTTAAGAGAGAGAGAGGGGTAACGATGGGGCGATGGGATGTTGGGTACGTTGTAGCTATCATCATTCATGTGTGAAGTCTGAGGAGAGTATGAGAGCATCACCGTCGTAATTAAACAGTTTAAGTGCATCTAGTTGCTGCGAAAAGTCCCTAGCCAGAGAGCATCTAAGCTGGGCCCTACAACATTTAAGTGGTTACGTGGAGATATCAAGGCGCCAGTGTTGTTCTGGAACACGGGAGTCTAAACTAACAAACTATGTGGACTCTTACTTGTTAGAAGACTTTTCGTATTTTTGCGCTTTTGTCCTAAACAGGAACTATACAAGATTCCAACTAGTAAGCGTTTGACAGCTTTGTATGGCTTGTAAACACATCCAGATCTTCCCGTAGAATTTAAAGTCTACTAATTATATCGGTGTGATAAAGTCTGTAAAATTCCTTGACTTTTCAACCTAGAGACGCTATATTACTGAGCTTTTTAGAAAGTTACAGCGAGGTTCGCTAGTTTGTGAGATTTCTGATATGTAGAACTAAAGAGTGGAAATTTATTGGGGTGGTGAGTTTCCAGTGGGGAATTATGGGGACAGCACGGAAAGAAGCTACATTTAAGCTATTTTAGATACGCCACATTAGTCTGGTGACTCAGTCTAGTGACTCAGTCTAGTGACTCAGTCTAGTGATTGCTCATATTGGCTAATGATGGCTACTATTCAATTGTCCTCCTCTCTTCATCTCCAATGCTATTTTGTATGGAGGAGCCGTAGGCATCTGTACCGGTACCAAGCCTCCTCTCTTGCCTCCCTCCAAGCCGTACGTTGCATCCGAGTCTCCCTCGTTCAAGTCTCCACACGCCACAAACTTCGCAATCAACCTCTCTTCGTCTGGCAACTCTAACTCCTCCAAGTTTCCAGCCTTCCCTATGCCTGCTCCGTCAAAGAACTCTTCTGTAGATTTGTTGAGCTCCAATTTAGGGCTCCAACCCTCACGCTGTCTATATCCTAGGCAGACTATGAATGCTTCTAGCGATGTTCCTCTGGAAGATCTGGGTTTAGCGCAAATTACTCGTTCAAACAAGTAGCTGAGCTGGCTGTAGAGCAAGTCGATGTCACGACCACGGAAGATCTTTGCAACAAAGGTTCCTCCGGGCTTAAGTATACAGGTTGTGAGTTGGAGGGCAGCGAGGATAAGCTGTGCTTGTATGTACTCGTCGAGGTCGTGAAGGCCGGTGACGTCGGGGGCTCCGTCGGAGCATACAAAGTCAGCAGGTTCTCCTCCAAAGATATCGAGGATTTTCTGGAGAGTCTTGGGGTGGGTGATATCGGCTTGGATGGTGGTTACGTGGGGGATTGGGGTCATGGGTTGGAGGTCAACAGCGACAATAGTTGGGGATGACTTTGAGGACGTTTCCTCTGGGGAACTTTCCTTTGCGGAATTTCCTTCTGAATCTCCATCATCTTTATCTGATCCCTCTCCATCAATCTTTCCATATAATTCCCTACTCAAAACTTGTGACCATGAGCCTGGAGCAGCACAGAGATCAACGACTCTCGTGACACCCTTGAAAAGCTGAAACTCATCATTAAGTTGCAAGAGTTTGTACGCAGATCTAGCTCTCCATCCTTCTTCTTTGGCTCGACGATAGTAGAGATCTCGCTTGTCTTTACTGGATTTCCCCATGGCGTCTTGTGGTGGTTGATGGAGGTGATACTCATCGTGAAAATCTGTAGTTGGACTTCACTTGTCGCGACGATGTGGCGCTACCAGAAATTTAGAAAGATCGTCACTAGCTTTGATTTGGGTACAATATGATCGAGTGTAGATGTACGTACTACGACAGGGTAGCTGTTTGGTTGTCCTTCTCAATTAGTAACTTATTGTGTGACATATTGCGTAACATATGCTCTACCAGGCAAATACTCTGATATGTGCTACGAATGTGTTCTCTACTCAATGCCACTAACTGTTAGTCCCGACCACTGAGCGCTTATCACGAGTTATGAGTATGCTTTGAATTTCTAGCCCTTTTAAGGTATTGTTATAAATTTCTAACTCTTATATGGTATTGTGGGAGATCAATGGAAAGCGAATACAAGTTACCTCTTTTAGCGGGATGTCGTGAAATGTCATACAGTTGAAAGATCATCGCTGAGTGGCTCCTCGGGCGACTAATGAAATGAAGGACTCCGGACTCTGTATACCACTAAGTAGCTCATTTACCATTTGTTACGCCACTAAGGTCATGATAATATTAGCAGACGGTTCCATAATTACTGCCTAAGACCTCCCACAACCAACTTGTGAATTCTCTCAAATTTTGCAACCATAATATGAAGAAATACTAATTTTTCACACAATAGAGCTGTGGATATATCTACCTATATCATCAGCTGTCAGACTGTTTGCAACATTGTGGGTATTTGGATTGATGTCTAAACAAAACAACGATATTTTGAAAAATTGTGTCAAAATTTTAGAAAACAGGCAAAAAAAAGGTGGGTGCAAAAACACACTAAGTAAAGGTTGATAATCGAAATTTGAAAGTCAACATACGAAGCAGTCTATCAAAGAACAAATAAACAGTTATACAAATCAAGGTAGAGTCAGAGCCACCTAGTACTACTTTAAGTGATTTTTTTTATTGAATAGGTAATAGTATTCAGTTGTAGGGAGATTAGGAATTTCCACGTCAATTCCCCCAGTCGGAATGGAAACTCTTCGGAACTAAAAAGTGTCTAGAAATGGTTACAAAATACCATAAAGTGAACTAAACGGGATTCACCAAGTCACCTCTAGACCACTTCACCTTCGTAGGTTTCCAGATAATCTGTCTGTGCAAACAATACTGGAGCTTCTAATTATCACGATCTCGTTTCTTATATGCACCACAGATCCCGATTGTACGAGTGCGACATTTCGAACCATATTTCAAATTTCGACGAGTGAAAAATTTACCATCACTAGCACCACTCCAACCAAATGATAAGTCACATAGTCAGACACAACAGAGGTCTAACCTCCTCACGTGCATTCACAACCAGCACCGCAATATTCTCCAAAGGATTTTCAACGCCCAAGGAATTCATCCAGGAAAAGAAGCAAGAACAAGTTGAAGAACAAATATATCAACAGAAATTATCCAACGGAAATTTCGCCTACGAACCCAAGTATTTGAGTGAGAACCGTGTAAACGAAGTCACCGGCAGACCCATCCCTATAAATGTTGAGATTCTCAAGTACAAGCCTATAAATTTACCAAAGACCCACGGCCACCAGGTAGCGGAAATACAATTTAGAGGGTACGATGAGGATAGTTTAGTGAGAGCCGGGGAATTCTCCAGCAGAGCAGCATTCTACTTGGGAATCCCCACCAGCAAACTTGTCACTGAAAAGACAGAAAAGAGATTGTACACAGTTATCAAATCCCCATTTGCCCAGGCCAAGACCAAACAGAATTTCCACAGGGTCACTTACAACCGGAAACTTACAGCTTACGACTCTAACCCGGAAATCATCGATTTGTGGTTGTCGTTCGTAAACAAGCACGCCATCAAGGACGTAGACTACAAGGCCAGCATCACCACGTACGAGTCGTTAGACTTCAACAAGGAGTTGGACGAGTTGAGTGCTGCTGATTTCAAGTTGCCCGAGGCATACAGCGAGTCTGAAGATCCAATTGCAGCCAAGGTGAAGGAATTATTGGAATCAGACACTTTCAAGACCTTCCTTGAGGAACAAAAATAGGAATGCAAAAGGCAAAGACAAATTGTCCGATCAGACAGAAAGACACGCTTTAATTTGGGAGTATTAGACATTTTAATCCCAATTCATAATCATTGAGTTAACGATTGTTGTCCTAACTGCTACTATGCTCCTACTTCATTGTTCGCTCTCGTACCTACACATACATCTGTAAATAATAAACATATAACTGCATTAATTTGTAAACTAAAATGACAAAAGTCGAATGTCGTTAATTTTTCCGACAATCCTATGGCATATTAAAACTTTCTAAGTAAATTGTCTGACCTACGACACTTTTCGTAATCTACGAAAAAAGACCCTCCCATCCTCACCTTTCTAATTCTACCCGTAAACATCCCAATCCTCCTCCTCTTCCTCCTCGTCCTCCTCTCTCGCCCTCTTCAACTCCTCCTCCAAATTCTCCCTCCTCTTGCGGTCCACCTCCAAAACATCAAACCGACACAACGGACAAGTTGAATTTACCTTCAACCACGGCCCAATACACTCCAAATCAAAAATATGGTCCTTAGCCACCTTGCCGGCGCTATGCTGGACACTGCACGGTAATTTCACCAACAATGGATAGTCGTCGTCAACAAATCTGTTCGTGCAAATGGGACAGTCAGCCGTTTCTTTCTGGGGAAGGTTTTTTAATGGAACTCTCTCGAGCGAGTCGATAAATTCCTGGGGAACTCCCTTAGACTGTGCCCCGGTACTATTGAAAGGTTCGTTCTCCAACGATTGAAGGAGATCGAGGGCCAACACGGACCCTTCTTCGGCATTCAACACTCTCAATGCATCTGCAAATGATTCTCGGACGTTTAATTCCGGAATGCCGGATGTCGACGTGGTAGAGTCTTGTGGCGACAAAAATGATTCAATGACTGAAGCTAATGTCTGATGTTGTCGTGTACGATTTCTTGTGGTTGACGGCTCCGGCTCCGGAGTGGTTATATTGTGATCATCTGTTTGTTAGTATTAGGCGACGTGGGGTATGGACGGTCAGTAGATAAAACTTACTTTCATATGTAGACATTGTAGTGAATATGTTGAGATTAATTGCCGTTGAAAAGTAGCTTTGATAGTGCTGCAGAGGAGTGCAGATAAAAAAAATTATCAGACAAATAATATCAGACAGGTAATATCAGACAATCTTGAATCAGACAGACACCAAACAAACTGCATTTAGTCAGACAAGTTATTACGATTGATTTATCAGTTACTTTTCATCCGAGACATTATTCAGACAATTTCACTTTCCAGACTTAATATCTATGCTCTACATTTAAATTGTTTGGACCAGACTATCTGTGTACTTAGATGCGAATTATATAATGCAATGTATATAACTTCTCTATAAGGGCCATCTTAGAATAACCAGAAGTCTTTTTTGAAAGTGAACTAAACATCGCACTGCTCTGCGACAAGTGTACCACGTATGGCTTAAAGCTATTAGAATGCAGCAAAGGAACTGTGGCTGCATGTAAACTAGAAAGGAACGTCGTAAGGTGACATAGCACAACAAACGACACCGAATTAGCAGACAGCTAGGCAGCTGGGAGATGGACGGGGCCACCTCACTAACCAGAACTCCTTGTCTGACAAATGTCTTCATATTATGCAACGAGAGCTAATGCCAAATTTCATGGCTTGAGCTCAGTTCATATCATAATCTCCGTTTGCATCTGTGCTGCTTGTAGCGACCGAGGTCGTGGTGCTCTGATCACGCTCTTGGTCATCCTCTATTTCTTCAAGTGGTTCTTCAGCTTCGTCCAACTTTTGGGACGAAAAGTTTCCAAAATACGAGTCTGAGGATTCGATGGCCCCGTTCTCTCGATTGAGATAGAGCGGAGTCATGGGTGGGTCTTCGGATGGGGTTTGGACGGGGTTGAGAATCGGCGAATTGCTTGCTTTATTTATGGAGCTCGAGATTCCAGAAGTCGTCGTCGCGGAAGTCGTGTAGTTGTGGGTATCGAGTGATATATGAATGGGACGTACTCCTTCAGTGTGGTGGAGATCATTTTGGTCCTGCTGCTGGAAATTTTGGCTCTGGACCGTGGGAAACATCTGACTCTGTATATTCTGATGTCCCTGTATGTTTTGCCCTTGCATGTTTTGGGGAAACTGTGTGAATGGCATTCCGTGCAAGAATGTACGGGAACGATTATAGGAATTGGTCAATGAGCGTGGTGGGGTCTGTGAGGTGAGCCAGAAGCGCGAAGGAGAGCCTCCCAACGATGTAGGGTCTAGGTTTGGCGAATCGGGCACGATGGTTGCGTTTTGTATAGGAATACTCAGCGTTGTGGAATAGAACGAGTCAAGATGGGCTGGCGACATGGGGTTTGTGGGAGACGTGACAGATCCGGGAGGAGGCGACGTCAACCGGTGGTAGTTCTGGAGTCGCTGTTGGCTGAGATGTGTGATAGAGTTCTTGCTGGGAATGTTTGTGTAAGAGTTTTTGCTGGGGATGACATAGGCGTTGCTTGGGCCGGGGGGCATATTTGTGTATGAGTTTTTACGATCGAGGTACGCCGGAGGATATTGACGAGACGTCATGTTGAATGATTTGGAAGGAGTGATTTTCAGTCTTGGCTCATCAAGATGGCTGAGAGATAAGAGCGAGATCGTCGATGATGACGGAATGAGTCTGCCATCCATATCCTTACCCACAGAAGTAGCGAGAAGCTGAGGTTCGGGATGGTCATCGGTGTAGGAGCCTGGAATATCTATATATGAAGGGGGATCGATGGTCTCGTCGAGACTAAAGTATGCCATACGATTTGGAAAGTTGCGTTCGTTAGCGAGAGACGACGATAGGAGCGATTTCTGAGGGAACTCAGAGGAGGAAGGGGTTCCAGAGCCAGTGGAGGTTAGTACGGAATTTATGCCGGAAGTTAATCCGGAAGGAGGTCTTCTATCAGAATATCCACTAGCCAAACCCGACGTTATTCCCGACGATATTCCAGACGATATTCCTGGTGCTATTCCGGAAGTTATTCCTGTGGATCTTCTATCACCTCCTTGGGACTTCCATTCCAGAACCAACGAACTCAGGTTTCTCCGATCACTCGCCGTTTCCGGGCCAAGGACTCCCCCACTACTTCTCTCCCCGAGCGTGAGCTTATCCAACTGCTTATCGAGATCTGTATTGAACATTACGGACATCTTGTGGTGGCCTATAGTGAGTTTAGAGTTTTGCCTTCAAAAGTGGCGGTCAAATTTTTATATTTTCGGTGCGCGCACGTCAAAGTCGTGTAAGGAGATCTATTAACGTACGTCTTATAGGGGTTTGGCAAGATTACGCAAATGTGGGGCAAACGATAAGCCGGGGATATGTGCTTAAGAATACTTAGTAAGCAGCCTCCTCATTAGACCACCGAGGGGTCCCGAGGGTCTCATAAGGGGTACGGGTTGCCGGAAAAGGTTGGACGTGTTTCCCCAGGCATTTACGCATGATCTCCAGAGTGAATGTGCCAGATTTCAGATCATATCTCCTCCCTGTGTCGACCAATCATATCTCGCCCAGCAGTCTGTGAAAAGTTACTTCCCCCTCACACTACTTTCTAATCGCGAGATTTGATTTACGATAACGCGGCAGATTATGCACTTACGAAAAATTGCGCTTTCTTTGTGCATTATATGCGCTTAGGGAGAATGTCTAAAATAAATAAGAATAGTTAGTTAGTGGAGCTACTGGAAAGTGAGTATAGTGAAGATATTAGTGTGGACGTGGCGTAACATATATATATATATATGTTTACAAGCAGCTTAGTAGGCTCTGACGCAAACCAGAACTTGCTGCCGCGCGTCATAGTGAGTTTGAGTTAATTATCAAAGAATTTCAGATAAACTGACGTGATATAATGTCGGCAGGAAATGAAAAGCATAGAAGGAGTAGAAACCCAAGAACTCTCTTGATTATCACACCCACGATGCAAATGAGTAAATTGGTTGAGAACTCATGAGTATAATAAATTTTTCAACTATCTCATACTCCGGAGTTTACTGAACTGTGTTTGAGAGATCGTTGGGTAAAATGTTTAATAGTTAGAATCGAGGTGAAAACATCATCACTAATAATGAAACCTGGAGACAAAACTTCAATAAATAACGCTTATCGTCGATACGCGATGATTAGTACCTTCCCTCATCGCTAGGATCAATTGTAAAAATCTTATCAGGATTCATGATCCTCTTCGGATCTATGCCCATCTTGACCTTTCTCATCAACCCGACAGTATCCTCACCCAATTCACAGACCAAGTAATTTCTCTTTGCGTTACCTACACCATGTTCTCCGGTACAGGTACCCTCGTTGGCGAGTCCCAATCTTACCAACTGGTTAATGACATCTTCAGCCTTTTCCTTGTCCTTCTCGGTGTAAAACAAGTCAGCATGGAAGTTTCCATCGGCAGCGTGGGCAAGGATAATCGATTCAAACCCTGAAGACTTGATGAGACTGTGGACTTCTGAGAGGACTGGCAGAAGTCTCGATAAAGGTACGGCTATATCTGTGACCCATACCCTAACATCCTCGTCGATTTCGTTCCTAGCATACTGCAACATTGCGTAGAATGCGTTTTTTCTCGCCAGGAAGAGTTCTTCTTGTTCTTTAGCGTTTTCAGCAAAGATGAATTGTTGCACATTATTGCGTTCAGCCACATCCCTGAGAGCCTTGACGTGTTCCTTGACCACGATGTCGTTTATTCCACCCAACTTGAAGAAAATCGTCGGACACTCCAACCATTCACGCGTACAGTAGCCTGAATAATTCAAACAATGCATCATATCACTGTCGAGCAATTCGACGGCAGTTGGTTGGAGGCCGGCACGGAACAAATCAGCCACGGCCCTCGTGGATTCACGGATAGTCGAAAACTGGGCTACCACCACAGTCTCGCTCGGCGGTTTGACATGTAACTTAACCACGGCCTCGGTGACGATTCCCAAAGTCCCTTCACTACCGACAAAGAGACCCGTGAGGTTGTATCCAGCACTAGTTTTGCGTGGTCTCTGACGCGTCTTTACGATTGTTCCGTCCGGTAATACTACCGTAACTGATATAACGTTGGCCACCATCGCCCCATACCTTGAAGCATTGATTCCCGATGCGTTGGTATTGATCATTCCCGAGATCAACCCGTTCGGCCCACAATCTGCTCCCAACATAAGGCCATGGGGTTCCAAAAGGGTATTCAAATCCTGCCAGTTGACTCCCGCCTCCACCACGGCGTCGAGATCGTCATGGTGGACCGCTAGCACCTTCTTCATCCGTGATGTGTCCAACACCACACCCTGACGGGTCAGAAAGAAATGGCCTTCTAGCGACGTCCCACCACTGAACGGAACCACAGGAACTGCGTAGCGATGCAAGATCTTCATAATCCTCAGCACTTCTTCCGTGCTTTCCGGGTACAAGATATACCTTGGTCGTTCGTGGGCAAGGGGGAGATGAGGCGTGAACTCGTTCTTGGTGTGGTGTTCGATCTCCACTAGCGTCGAGAGAACACGCTCGTCTCCCAAAACTGCTCGTGCCTCCTCCATGGCGAGAGCTAGTTCGTCGTCGGTGCAGTACTTGGGTGGTAACAAATCATCAACAAGGGTCGTAGAGGTTAGCGGAAAGATGTTTGCCGGTGGGTTGGCTAAAACAGACGCCGAGGCATAGTAATAACCCGCTGTTATACCGAGAACCCCCACTAACGACGCTGCTAGTGCTCCACGAATCACCGTTCCAGAAGAGCTGTCATTTTTCAGATTTTTTTGAGAGTAGTACCGGAAAATTGCTGGTCTCAGAATTGGCCACGCTTGGCCATGGGCCAGACTCGACACTCGACTCGGGATTGTCCTCCGGAGACGTCTTATTGGTCCTGTAAACATTCTTATCTACCCCTCCTGTTCCTTTGTGGTGGATTCGATTATTTATATGATAAGATCGACGCGCGGTGGAAACGACTCGGAAGAAACGATGAAAAATAACAAGACAGTGCGGTCAGAAGGAAGGCGAGCGCGAGATAAAAAGGTGAGATAGACAACTGAACGACCGAGTTCCAGGAACTAATTTCTACGAGTTCTTAGAGCCGAGTTCGCCCAGCCACAGCGGGTCATTTTTCCGCAGTGCATGTAGACATAATTGAGTTGTCGGAGTCACAACAACGTTAGAATATGAAGACATCACAATCATGAGAGATATAAAACGACATCTCACGACATTGTTCTTCAACTATACTAATCTCTGAGTCTAGCGCATCTCTTGATATTAAACATGGTCCTTCTAAGCAATCTAGAGCTTGTCTCGCCGGACGTTAACTGCCGGTCAATCTCTCTTATCTAGGATTAATCGAAGATCTGGATTTGGCATCTTTTTTTCCTATCTCGTTTTGGGTACTATCGCGGTGTGGATGATTATCATTTTATTATTGCGGTATAGATGCTTCAATCTTCCTTGAGTTGATATTGTGGTACAGATCTTCTCTATTAGGTTCCTGATCCAAAAACTTCTATTATGAATGTGAATGATCGGTAGATAAGGGGCGTTGATAGATACGTGACAATCAGAAGTAGATCTACCAATGGTGGTGCAAACAGATATCTGTAGAGTGATTGATAGGAATGGAGATAAGAGATACAGAGATAAAAGAGTATAGATAAAGAGATAGACAGATAGATAGATAGATAAATATATAGATAGCTAAGAGGTAACTATAGGAGCTTGGTTGGGTAGTAGGGATGTGGGAGCGAGAATATCCGAATTTAAGTTGGCGTAAAGAACTTTATGTCAGAGAATCTGTCACTATTGATAAAGCTTGAAAATTTTAGTCTGGGTCAACAGTCAATCCACATGTAGTTCCAGAGAGAGAGCAAATAAGGTCAGTTCAGATCTTTAATTATAAGGAGCAATAGTATGAGACAAAATGTAATAGTATAAATCAAATTGAATTCATCTATCTACAAATTACTATTCAATAAGAACAACAAGAGCGCCTGCGTAGCGTAATGGTTAACGCGTTTGACTTCTAATCAAAAGATTGCGAGTTCGACTCTCGCCGTGGGTTCTGTTGCAGCTTTAGCTCAGTTGGGAGAGCGTCAGACTGAAGAGATTCGGTCACAGT